>WNGB01001068.1_pt1 | contig 44729 bp, 37 predicted proteins | sample 5400681 | NCBI WGS metagenome assembly WNGB01 (sample SAMN13153367, study PRJNA577476) | soil metagenome | isolation source: 115 cm soil or saprolite under grassland replicate 2 | place: USA:California | collected 2016-06-15 | reverse complement strand
CCGACCAGTACCCCCTGGGCGTGCACACCCTGCCCAAGCACCTCGACGAGAAGGTCGCCCGGCTCCACCTGGCCGCCCTCGGGGTCAAGCTCACCGAGCTGTCCAAGGACCAGGCCCAGTACCTCGGCGTGCCGGTCGAAGGCCCGTACAAGCCAGACCACTACCGGTACTGATCCGCCGCGGGGCGGCGGCGGCGCGACGCTCACGTGGCGCGGCCGCCCGCTGTGCTGACCGTCATCAGTCCGGTGTGTCCTCGTCGCCCTGATGCGTCCAGTGTCATTCGTCCGTTGACCTCAAAAGAGCCGTTCGGCCTACTCGTATTACTACGCTGCCGCATCCACATAACGGGACAGTCACGAATCTCCGGTTCCTCTTTGCATGCCGGCGCAGCCGTCGTTTTCTTTAGGCACTACGCAGCCCCGGTACGCCCTCGGTCCGTGCCCGGACCCGGGTCTGAATGCGGTCTGGCTGCAGCTGACTGGAGGGAACATGCGTACGAGATCGAAGAGGCTCGTTGGCCTCGTCGCGGTCGCGGCCGTGTCGGTACTTGTCATCGGCGCTTGTGGGGGCGGCAAGAAGGAGGGCGGCGGCGGAGCGCCCTCGTCAGCCGGCTTCGGCGACTGTGACAAGAACCCAGATACTTGCAACGGCGGCCCGCGCAAGGCCGGTGGTGAGTTCATCTACGCCCTGGAGCAGGAGTTCACGAGCTGGAACATCGTCTCCGACGAGGGCAACGCGTTCGCCGGCTCGCAGGCCCTTTCGGGCATCGTGCCGGGCGTCTACTACGTGGCGCCCAGTGGCCAGATCAAGCTCAACACCGACCTCGTGACCTCGGCGGAGCTGACCAAGGAGAGCCCGCAGACGGTCGTCTACAAGGTCCGCCCCGAGGCGGTCTGGAACGACGGTACCCCGATCGGGCTGGCTGACTTCGACTTCGCCTGGAAGCAGAACAGCGGCAAGAAGGACCACTGCGACGGTTGCGTGCCGGCCAGCACGTCCGGGTACGAGCTCATCCAGAGCATGACGGGCGCCGACAACGACAAGACGATCACCGTCGTCTTCGAGAAGCCGTACCCCGAGTGGCAGGCGCTGTTCACGCTCTACCCGGCGCATGTCGCCAAGGCCAAGGGCTTCGACCTGACCACTCCCAAGGGCGTTGGGCAGGCGCACGAGTGGTTCGGCAAGGAGGTCCCCGCCTGGTCCGGTGGCGCCTACCTGATCGAGAAGTACGACAAGGGGAACTCGATCGTCGAGGTGAAGAACCCGAAGTGGTACGGCAAGGAGAAGCCGACCGTCGACAAGCTGGTGTTCAAGTTCATCGTCCAGCAGGGCGGGCTGGTCCCGGCGCTGCGGAACAAGGAAATCCTGGCCGCCGGGCCGCAGCCCAACGCTGACCTGGTCACGCAGGTTTCCCAGATTCCGGGCGTCATCTACCGGATCGGCCACGGCTACCAGTGGGAGCACTTCGACCTGAACCTGAAGAACAAGTTCCTGGCCGACGTCGAGGTCCGTAAGGCGATCTTCACCGCGATCGACCTCAAGGCGATCGTCGAGAAGACCTACGGCCAGTTCGACAAGCAGGCCAAGCCGCTGGGTAGTCACAACTTCTTCGCCAACGACCCGAACTACAAGGACGTCGTCAGCTCCACCGGCCAGGGCTCCGGCAACGTGGCGAAGGCCAAGGAAATTCTGACCGCGGCCGGTTACAAGATCGAGGGTGGCAAGCTGCTCTCCAAAAACAACGAGCCCGTCTCGCTGCGGTTCCGGCACACCAAGGGCAACCAGCTCCGGGCGCAGACGGCCGAGCTCGTGCAGGCCCAGCTCAAGGAGATCGGCATCGATGTCAAGGTTGAGGTGACCGAGACGCTCGGCAAGACGCTGTCCTCGGGCGACTTCGACATCATGATCTTCGCCTGGGTGGGTAGCCCGTTCTACCTCGGCTCAGCGGAGCAGACCTGGATCACCGATGGTGGCGGCAACTACGGCAAGTACAGCAACCCCGAGGTCGACAAGCTGATCAAGGAAGCCGCCCAGACCCTGGACAAGAAGAAGGCGGCGGATCTGGTCAACCAGGCCGACGAGATCATGGCCAAGGAGGCGTACGTGCTTCCGATCGCGCAGAAGCCGACGCTGCTGTTCGTGTACTCCGACTGGTCCAACGTCCGGGACAACGCGTCCAACTCGGGTCCGAACTACAACAACCATGAATGGGGGCAGCGGGCGGCCTGACAGCCGCTCCTGCTCGACGGGTGGACCCCGGACGCTGCCGGCGTCCGGGGTCCACCGGCAGCGGACTACCCTCATCTCGGAGGTACTCCCGTGTTGGCCTACACGCTGCGTCGGGTGCTCGTCGGCGTGCCCGTGCTCATCGCGTCGTCCATCCTTGTCTTCATCCTCGTGTCCTCCTCCGGTGATCCACTGGAGCCGATGAAGGTGCGGAACCCTCCCGCTCCCGCCATAGCCATCGCGAACGAGGAAGCTCGGCTGCACCTCAACGACTCCCTGCTGGAGCGGTACTGGTTCTGGCTCAAGGGGGTAGTCACCGGCAACTTCGGTCCGTCGGTCAACCAGACCCAGAACATCGGCTCGGAGCTGTACGGCCGCTCGCTGGTGACCCTGCGGCTGGTCTTCGTCGCGATGCTGCTGGCCGTGCTCCTGGCGGTCTTCGCGGGAGTGGTCAGTGCGGTCAGGCAGTACTCGAAGGTTGACTATGCCTTCACGTTCTTCGGCTTCCTGGCGTTATCCATCCCGACGTTCTGGTTCGCGATCCTGCTCAAGAACGCGGGCGTCGACGTCAACCAGGCGACCGGCACCGAGACCTTCTACACGCTGAGCGAACGGTCATACAACTATGACCACTTCAGCCCTTGGGAGAAGTTCACCGACATCTCGAGCCACATGATCCTGCCCACGATCTCGCTCATGCTCATCAGCTACGCGTCGTGGAGCCGGTTCCAGCGCAGCTCGATGCTCGAGGTGCTCAACAGCGACTACGTGCGGCTGGCTCGAGCCAAAGGACTGCGCAACCGGACGGTCATGGTGCGCCATGCGCTACGAACCGCGTTGATCCCACTCACCACCGTGACGGCGCTCGATATCGCCGGTATCCTGGGCGGGGCAGTGATCACCGAGACGGTCTACGGCTGGCGGGGCCTGGGGCGGTACCTGATCGACTCGGTCAACCAGCGCGATGTCTACGCGGTGCTCGGCTGGCTGCTGCTCGCGGGCGCCGTAGTGATCATCTTTAATATCGTCGCCGACCTGCTCTATGCCGTGCTTGACCCGAGGATCCGCTATGAGTGACATCTCCGGTTACGAAACCGGCGCCGCGCAGCAGAGCAGGCTGGCCGAACCGCCTCGCACCGGACTTCGACCCGATCAGCTCACCACCCGTGAGCGATCTCAGTTCGAGCTGGTGGTGCGCCGCTTCCTCCGGCACCGTCTCGCCGTGGCCAGCCTCATGGTGTTCATCCTGGTCGTGCTGTTCGCGTTCCTGGGACCGTACGTCTGGAAGTACGACCACACGTACCTCAAGGCCCCCAGCTCCGAGCCGCCGTCGCTGAGCCACCCCTTCGGCACCGACTCCATCGGGCATGACCTGCTGGGCCAGGTGATCCGGGGCACCCAGCAGTCGCTGAAGATCTCGCTGCTCGTGGCGTTAGTCGCCACCGGCGTCGGTGCCATCTGGGGGGCGATGGCCGGCTTCTACCGCGGCTGGATCGATGCCGTCATGATGCGTCTCGTCGACGTCATCCTTACCCTGCCAGCCATCGCGGTGGCGATCACGCTCACCGCCAACATCCGCGGTAGCGGCGCCTGGTGGGGCATCGCCCTCGTGCTGGGCGGCCTCAGCTGGACCGTCGTCTCCCGGGTGGTTCGAGGCGTGGTGCTGTCGCTGCGGGAGCAGGAGTTTGTCGAGGCGGCCCGGGCCATGGGTGCCTCGGACGCCCGGATCATCCTCCGGCACCTGGTGCCGAACGCGCTCGGTCCGATCATCGTGGCGGCGACCATCACCGTAGCGGCGGCCATCCTCGCCGAGACCGCGCTGTCATTCATCGGCTTCGGGGTGCAGACCCCCGACACCTCGCTGGGCCTGCTGATCAGCCAGGCGGAGCCGGCCGTGCAGACCCGGCCGTGGCTGTTCTACTTCCCGGGTATCTTCATCATCCTGATCGCATTGACGATCAACTTCATCGGCGACGGCCTGCGCGACGCATTCGACCCCCGACAGACACTGGTGCGTAGATGACAAGCATCTCCCTCGGCGGCAACGCCCCGGTCGACACGGGCGTCGTGCTCGAAGTCGACGACCTCACGGTGACCTTCCCGACCGAGGACGGTCTCGTGCAGGCCGTCCGCGGCGTCTCTTACAAGCTCGGCAGGGGCGAGGCGCTGGGGATCGTCGGTGAGTCCGGCTCTGGCAAGTCCGTGTCGTCGCTGGCATTGATGGGTCTGCTGCCGAGTTCCGCGAAGATCACCGGCTCAGCCCGGTTCCGCGGCCAGGAGCTGCTCGGGCGGACCGACGAGGAGATGAGCAAGATCCGTGGCAAGGGCATCGCGATGATCTTCCAAGACCCGCTCACCTCGTTGAACCCGGTGTACACGGTCGGCAAGCAGATCGCCGAGGCCGTCCTGGTCCACAACGACGTCTCCAAAAAGAGCGCCCTTCGTCGCGCGATCGAGCTGCTCCAGATCGTCGGCATTCCCAACCCGGTCCAGCGGATCGACAACTACCCGCACGAGCTCTCCGGGGGCATGCGCCAGCGGGTGGTGATCGCCATCGCGATGGCCAACAACCCCGACCTCATGATCGCCGACGAGCCGACCACCGCCCTCGACGTGACCGTGCAGGCGCAGGTGCTGGAGGCGCTCGAGGCGGCGCGGGCGGAGACAGGGGCGGCGCTGGTACTGATCACCCACGATCTCGGGGTGATCGCGGGGCACGCCGACCGGATCTGCGTGATGTACGCCGGCAAGCTCGTCGAGGCCGGGACCGTCGACGAGATCTTCTACGAGCCACGAATGCCGTACGCGCTCGGCCTGCTCGGCAGCTTACCGCGCCTTGATTTGGGGGCGCGCGCCAGGCTTACGCCAATCGTCGGCTCACCACCGTCGCTGCTTCACCTGCCACCAGGCTGCCCGTTCATGCCGCGTTGCCCGCTGGCGCAGGACATCTGTGAGCAGCAGGAGCCGGAGCTGCTGCCGGTCGACGGGAACCCGCGGCACCTGGCCGCCTGCCACTTCAGTGACCGGCTGGTTGGTATGAAGCCGGGCGACGTGTTCGCGGTGACCTCGATGGACCTGGACACCAGCGATGTCGCGGTGGCGCAGACCGAGCTGGCCGCGGATGCGGACCTGGAGGAGCCGAAATGACTGCCCCGACCACTCAGCAGCCCCGGTCCGGCACCGAAACCATGATCTCAGTCCGTAACCTGGTCAAACACTTCCCGGTGCGGTCTCGCGGACTGGTCCGGCGGCGCATCGGCGACGTGCACGCTGTCTGTGACATTTCCTTCGACATCGACTCGCATGAGACGCTCGGGCTGGTCGGCGAGTCTGGCTGCGGCAAGTCGACGACCGCACGGCTGCTGCTCAGCCTGATCCCGGCCACGAGCGGCTCGGTCCACTATCGAGGCAAGGACTTGGTGAAGCTGTCGCGCGGGCAGATGCGCCCGCTGCGGCGCGACCTGCAGATCGTTTTCCAGGATCCGTTCGCATCACTCGATCCGCGAATGACGGTTTTCGAGATCATCGCGGAGCCGTTGCGGATCCACGGCCTTTACGCCCAGGACGGCCGGCAGAAGGTCCGCGACCTGATGAAGGTCGTCGGGCTCAACCCGGAGCACGGCAACAGGTACCCACACGAGTTCTCCGGCGGGCAGCGGCAACGGATCGGCGTCGCAAGGGCGCTGGCGCTGCGCCCGAAGGTGCTGGTGCTCGACGAGCCCGTCTCCGCGCTGGACGTGTCGATCCAGGCCGGTGTCATCAACCTGCTGGAAGACCTGCAGGAGGAGCTCGGCCTGTCGTACCTGTTCGTCTCGCATGACCTGTCGGTGGTGCGGCACATCGCCGACAAGGTCGCCGTCATGTACCTGGGCCGGATTGTCGAGACGGCACCGGTCGAGCAGCTGTTCACCACCGCGGCACACCCGTACACCCAGGCGCTGATCTCAGCGATCCCGCTGCCGGATCCGCAGAAGGAGCGCACCCGCAAGCGCATCCTGTTGACCGGCGATGTGCCGAGCCCGGTCAACCCGCCGAGCGGCTGCCGGTTCCGCACGCGGTGTCCGAAGTTCGCCAACGAGCTGACCGCCGCTGAGCGGGAGAAGTGCGTCAACGAGATTCCCGCGCTGGTCGACCGCGGTCAGGGCCACCCGGCCGCCTGCCACTACGCCGAGACGCTCCGCCTGATCTGAGGGGCCTATCTCCGGATCGATGCGGGTGCCGGCGGCGGCGCGGCGGTCAGCGGTGTCGGCGCTCCCAGGCCGGGCCAGACCGCCGCGGTCGCCGTGCGCGCGATCGCCAGCCGATGTGCCGCGCGGCGGTGCCGCTCCGCGAGCACGGCCGCCAGGTATGCCCATCCCGGCACGCCGGGCGGTGGCGGCGGGGTGGTGCAGCGGGCCACCTCCAAGGCCAACGTGTACCCGAGACGGCTGCGCGCGGGCTCGGCGATCTCCCGGTTGCGGGCCAGAAAATGGCGTACGGCCATGGCCAGCTCGTTGTCGAGCCCGGTGAGATCGAGCAGCGCCGCCCAGCGCGCGAGCGCTGGCGGCATCGCGGGCACCCAGCCCCACGTCGCCGGGGTGCGGTCGTGCACCACGAACGTGCCGGCCGCGAGGTCTCCCAGCCGTTTGCTCTGCGGGTTGGACATGATCGTGGCGAGGCTGACCACCCAGGTGAGCAGCGGCATCACCAGCCCCGGCCACTCCACGGCCACGCCGACGAGGCTGCGCACCAGTGCATGGCGGAACCGGATCGGGCCGCCGTCGTCGCGGACGACCCGCAGGCCGAGGGCGAGCTTGCCGAGCGTACGCCCGTTGAGCAGCGTCTCGCAGACGGTCGGGTAACCCACCAGCGCCACGGCCAGGCAGCCGATCAGGACCGCCTGGAGGAGCGCGGGGTCAGCCGCCGGTGCGATGGTCAACGAGATCGCGAGCATGGCCACGAAGAACAGCGTCATGACCAGACCGACCTGGACCAGGATGTCCAGCAGCAGCGCGAGCACCCGCGACCCGATCCGCGCCACCCGGACCTCGAGCTCGACGGCCTCGCCGCTGACCAGACCGTTGGGCAGCGATGGTGGCTCCAGCAACGCCGCTGCCGGGTCGGCCGCCGCCCAAGGCATGGTGCTGACGACCCCGCTCACCGGCTAAGTGAACCACGTCCGTGCGACAAGCTTGGCCCCGTTACGCTCGCCCCGTGGACCTCGACGCGTACGTCGCCGAGCACGCCGGCGAGTGGCGGCGGATGGAGCACCTGTCCGGCCGCCGCAAGCTGTCCGCCCAGGAGGCGGACGAGCTGATCGCGCTCTACCAGCGGGCCGCCACGCACCTGTCGGTCATCCGCAGCCGATCGCCGGATCCGGCTCTGGTCGCGCGGCTGTCCCGGATGGTGTTCGCCGCACGTTCGGCCATCACCGGCGGCAGCCGGTTCTCGTGGCGTAACGTCGGGCGGTTCTTCACCGTCACGTTCCCGCTCGAGGTGTACCGCACGGGGCGGTGGTGGGTGACCATCGGCCTCGCCTTCTGGGCACTGTCGATGGGGCTCGCCGTCTACGTCGCCGGTCATCCCGAGGTCGCGCTGGCGTTCAAGACCGAGGAGGAGATCGACCAGCTGGTCAACTCCGACTTCGCCGGCTACTACAGCGAGTACCAGGCGCAGAACTTCGCCCTCCTGGTCTGGACGAACAACGCCTGGGTCTCCGCGCTGTGCCTGGCTTCCGGCATCCTCATCGTGCCAGTGATCTACCTGTTGTCGGCCACCGCGCTCAACCTCGGCATCCTCGGTGGCATCATGATCGGCCACGGCCGGTGGGACGTGTTCTTCGGGATGGTCCTCCCGCACGGCCTGCTCGAGCTGACCGCCGTCTTCGTGGCGGCCGGTGCCGGGCTGCGCATCGGTTGGGCCTGGATCGCGCCGGGGCCGTTGCGCACCCGGGGCAGGGCGCTCGCCGAGACCGCACGCAGCGCCATGCTCATCGCCCTCGGGCTGGTCGGTGTGCTGGCCGTGAGCGGCCTCCTGGAGGCGTTCGTGACCCCGTCGGGGCTGCCACCGTTGCTGACCGTCACTCTGGGCGCCATGTGCTGGGTCGCCTTTCTCATGTACGTGTTCGTGCTCGGTAGCAAGGCGGCCGCCGAGGGGGAGAGCACCGACCTGGATCCCGCGCTGGGCGAGGCGACGGTACCGACGGCCTAGCCGGGGTTCCCGGCACTACAGGCGGCCGGCCGCCTTCATGGCCAGGTACGCGTCGGCCACTCGCGAGGCGAACACGTCGATCGGCGCGTCCACCACCTCCACGCCGTAGCGGGTCAGCGCGGCGCGTACCCGCTCCCGCTCGGCCAGCGCGCGCTGGGCCGCGGCGGCGGTATAGACATCGTCGACGGTGACCTCGGTGCGGCCGTCCAATGTGGACAGCGCGGCGAGCGCCGGGTCGTACACGGCCGCGACGACCACCTTGTGACGGGCGGCGAGCCGGGACAGCACCGGCAGCAGGCCCTCGCCGAGCGCGCCGGGTTCGAGCGCGGTGAACAGCACCACCAGCGCGCGCTTGCGTTCCCGGCGCAGCACCTCGCCGGCGACCAGCCCGAAGTCGGTCTCCACGAGGGCAGGTGACAGCGGCGCCATCGCGGTGATGAGGCGCCACAGCAGCATCCGCTTGCTCTCGTTGGTCACCGATGCGCGCACCGCCGTGTCGATCGCGAGCAGGTCCACCCGGTCGTTGGCCTTGGACGCCAGCGCCGCCAGCAGCAGCGCGGCATCGATGGCGGCATCGAGCCGCGGCTCGTCGCCCACCCGCGCGGCCGAGGTACGGCCGGTGTCCAGCACGCACAGGACCCGCCGGTCCCGTTCGGGCCGCCAGGTCCGCACGACCACGTCGGAGCGCCGGGCGCTGGCGCGCCAGTCGATGGAGCGCACATCGTCGCCGACCACGTACTCGCGCAACGCGTCGAACTCGGTGCCCTGCCCTCGACCCCGGATGACCACGGCGCCGTCGAGGACGCGCAGGCGGGCTAGCTTCTCCGGCAGGAACCGGCGGGCTGCGAACCGGGGCAGGACCCGGATCGTCCACGGTGGAGTGATCGTGGCGAGGAACCGCTGGCTACGCTGCCGGTACGCGAAATGCAGCGGTCCGTACGAGCGCAGCGTCACCCGTACCGCGGGCCGGTCACCGCGCCGCGTCGGGGTGAGCGTCGTGGTGACGGTGGCGCGCCCGCCCGGCTCGATGTCGAGCCAGTGCTCGTACGGCGCCGCTCCGGCCGAGGGTACCCAGGCGTCGCGGAGCCTGGCCCGCATGAACCGAGGAGATCCATTGTGGACAGTCAGGTCGACGTTCGCGCTCTCGTCCAGCCACATGACACGGTCGCCCGCCCGGCTCAGGGTGACCGTGGAGATCGAGGCGGCCAGGGCGAGGTCCACAAGGGACAGTACGGCCAGGAACGCGAGCAGGCCCAGCGCCGCCCACCACGGCCAGCGGGCGGACGGCGATCCCAGCGTGCCGGCCGCGCACAGCAGCACGGCGCCGACGGCCAGGATCGCAGCGACCCGCCGAGTGATCATCGCGGGGTGGGTACGGTGGCGAGCACCGCGTCGAGCACCGCGTCCGCGGTGACGCCTTCCAGCTCGGCCTCGGGCCGCAGCCGTACCCGGTGCCGCATGGTCGGGCGAGCCAGCGCCTTCACGTCGTCCGGTGTGACGTAGTCCCGGCCAGTCAGCCAGGCCCAGGCCTTCGCGGCGGCCAGCAGCGCGGTCGCGCCCCGCGGCGAGGCGCCCAGCTCCAGCGACGGCGAGACCCGGGTGGCCCGGCACAGGTCCACGATGTAGGTGAGCACGCCGTCGGCCACCCGCACGCGCTGGACCGCTGCCCGACCGGCGGCCAGGTCCGCGGCGTTCGCGACCGCGGTCACGCCAGCGCCACGCAGGTCTCGGGGATCGAACCCGTTGTGGTGCGCCCGGAGCACGCCCAGCTCCTCGTCGCGGCTGGGCAGTGGGACGCTCAGCTTGAGCAGGAACCGGTCGAGCTGTGCCTCGGGCAGGGGGTAGGTCCCCTCGTACTCGATGGGGTTCTGGGTCGCGGCCACGATGAACGGCTCGGGCAGCTTGCGCGCCTCGCCCTCGACGGAGACCTGCCGTTCCTCCATGACCTCCAGCAGGGCCGCCTGGGTCTTCGGCGGCGTCCGGTTGATCTCGTCGGCGAGCAGCAGGTTGGTGAAGACCGGCCCCTCGCGGAACTGGAACGCCGCGGTGCGCGCGTCAAAGATCAGGGAACCGGTCACGTCGCCCGGCATGAGGTCGGGGGTGAACTGCAGGCGCTTGGCGTCGAGGTCGAGCGCCGCCGCCAGCGTGCGGATGAGCAGCGTCTTGGCCACTCCAGGCACGCCTTCCAGCAGTACGTGGCCGCGGCACAGCAAGGCGATGACCAGACCGGTCACCGTCGCCTCCTGGCCGACCACCGCCTTGGCCACCTCCGTGCGCAGCCGGCCCAGAGCCGCGCGGGCGGTCGCGGTGCCGTCCAAAGTGGACGCGGCGCTCGGGGAGTACGCGGCCTCGGTCACGGTGGTTCTCCTTCAGTTGCGTGCTGTCGTGGGCTGACCGCCTCGACGAGCCCGTCCAGAGCCTTCGCGGAGTGGATCAGCGCCGCGTCGTCTTCGGGCTCAGGGCCGTAGAGCACGTCGGTTACCTGGTCGGGCGCGGCGCCGGTGTGCGCGGCCACGGCCTCGGTGACGGCTTGCCGGTCGGCGTCCGGGGGTAACCCAAGCAGGTGTACCAGGCGTTGCTCGGCCGCTGTGCGCAGGGCGGCCAACGCCCAGCCGCGCGCCTTGGCGCGGCCGTAGAGCCGCCCTCGGCCTTCGAGGGTCTCGGTTACCCGGACGGTGACGGGCAGCGGCTCGCGTACCGGCGGACCCAGCCGGCGCGCCACGGCGAACGCCAGCAGCACCACGGCGATCAGCAGCAGCACCGTCGATGCGTACCAGGCGGACGGGAAGGCGCTCCACAGCGGGTTCGCCGGCCTGCCGGCGTCGCCGCCGGATTCCGGCGGCAGGTTGGGGTCCGGCTTGGGGTTCCCCGGGTCCGGTCCGGTGTCACCGATCGGGAAGTCCGGGTCGGGCGTGCCGGGGCCGAGCGACGGCGGTGCAGGCCCACCACCCGCCCGCGGGTCGTCGACGTACCCGGGCCGGGGCTCCAGGCGGTGCAGGTCAAGCCAGACCACGCGGTGCGCGCCGCTGAGCAGCCCGGTCGCCAGCGCCGCGTTGCCGTGCTCGCCGATGCGGTCGTTGCGGAACGGGTCGGACGCACCGACCAGGTGCAGCTCCGTCCGGTACCAGCGCGCGCCGACCAGACCACCGGAGTAGCAGCGGTAGAGGGTGGCCTCCTCGGGTTCGACCGGGCTGAAGTGCGCCCGTAGCGCGGCCGCCGGCCCGGCCTGCTGCGCGGCCGGGAACGAGCAGCCGGGAGTCGGCACCGCCGCCGCCCAGCGCTGACCGTCGACCGCGACCGGCAGGTGGCCGACCACCAGCGCCCGGGCGCTCGGCGCCACCAGGACCACGCGCGTCGTGTCCGGCATCAGCTTGAGCATCCGCAGGTAGAACGGGTGCACCAGGGACGGCGCCGGGATGAACAGCGTGGCGTCGCCCCGATAGGCCGACACGAGCGCGTCGGAGGTCTTGGTCTGTCGCTCGATGGTGATCTGGTGCTGGCGCAGCAGTTCGGCGAGGCGGGAGCCGCCGATCGGGGCGTCACTGGTCGGCGACAGGAATTCCGGATCACCCTGGTCCGGCTGCTGCAGCGAGTACGCGACCGCCGAGATGATGATGAGCGCGACGACGACGGCGAACGGGGTCACCAGGCGCAGCCAACGCCGGTTGCGGCGGCGCGGTTCCGCTTCGCGCGCTTCGGCTCCACGGGTGGGCGGGAGCGTCGTGGTCATGTCATCGCTCCAACCGGCGACCGGGGTCGCGCCAGCACCCGGCCCACCGCGTCGGCGTGCTCCCGCATCCGCCAGTCGTGCGAGGCGTCGGCGGGCTGCTGGGCGTACCAGATCTCGGAGAAGAGCTCAGCGGCGGCGTCCAGCGGCGTGGCCACGGCCGGCAACGCCACGGCCGCCGCGGCGGCCAGCTCCGTGATCGTCCACCCTGGGCGGTGCTCGATGACCCCGTGGTCCACCAGGTTGCGGACGATGGCGCGCAGGCGCTCGCGCAGCGCCTCGGCGTAGCGGCCCTCGGTGGCTAGCCGGTCGGCGAGCGAGAGGAAGGCCTCGACGGGCAGGTCGGGCAGCTCCTCGGCGGTCGACGGCTCGGCCAGCTCGGGCGCGGGTTCCTCGTCGCTCGTTCTCTTGCGGCGCAGGCGCCGCCAGAGCCGGCGTAGCCAGGTCCACTTGGGCCAGCGCCAGCGCAGGCGCCAGCTCGGCCAGCGCAGCTTCGGCCATTGCCAGCGCCCTCGGGATCCGCCAATCTGGGGCATCCGGCGCGGGATCCAGGCCGGGTACCAGTACCACAGCGCGGCGACTATGGCCGCGAGGATGAACATGAGCACGACCACGGTCGGCAGCGTGATCACGTCGGAGATCGCCGCGACCAGCTCGGTCCACCAGCGCGTCATCGGGGCACCGCCAGCGCCGGCGCGGCCGGGTCGCCGCGCTGCAGCGCACGTCCGAGGGCGATGTCCAGGCCCTCGGTGCGCATCCTCGTCTCCAGGTGCAGCACCGCGTCCAGGCACGCCAGGGTGGGGTACGCCACGGCGTTGACGCCGATCCACACCGCCATGCCGACCAGCGTCGCCAACAAGCCGGGGCGCAGGTCGATCGCGACCGCGAGCAGCGCCACGGCACCGCGGGCGAGGGCCAGCCGGATGGCGAGCCACCCCAGGTAGCCGACCACCCGGATCCAGCAGGCCCGCAGGAGCGCTCGCGACGACAGCACCAACGATCGCAGGAGCGCCCGGCCCGGCCCGACCCGGTCGACCACGATCGCCGGTACGGCGAGCCCGAGCAGGCCGTACCCGAAGATCCACGGCAGCAGGCCGGCGAGCGCCGACACGCCGACCACCACGCCCGCGACGAGCGCGACGATCGCGACCGCGCCATACCGCCCGCCCCGGACGAGGTCCCGGGCGCGCACCCGCTCGCCGAGCAGCGCCGGCACGGCCGCTCCCGCGGTCAAGCTGCCGAGCAGGGCGATGACGATGGCCTCGGTCGCCAGGCCAGCGGCCAGCTGCAGCCAGTACTCGCCGAGGCGGTCCCAGTAGGGCAGGTAGAACGGCGCGACCAGCCCAGCCGCGCTGCGCGGCCGGTACAGCGCGAGCTGCTCGAGCGTTGCGAGCACTGCTCCGGCGCCGATGAAGAGGGCGGCATGCCCGCGCAGCAGCGCCACCGCGGCGTCGAGCAGCTCACCGAGGGTGAGCGGACGCAGCGGCAGTATCCCCGAACGGCGCGGCGCCTCCACGCAAGCCTCCAGTCTTGGACGCGGCCGGCCCATCGTGGCACGGCCGTGCACCTCACGTCCGCCCGGCCTGCCTCGATCGGGCCCGCCGGAGCCAAAACGGTGATGCTGTTCGCAGCCGCGAGCGGCGGGATGGAATATTGGATCGCATGAGAGCCCGAGTCCTGGTGGTCGACGACGATCCCGCGCTCGCCGAGATGCTCGGCATCGTGCTGCGCAGCGAGGGCTTCCTGCCGTCATTCGTTGCCGACGGGGAACGCGCGCTGGCGGCGTTCCGGGAGGCCCGACCCGACATCGTGCTGCTGGACCTCATGCTGCCCGGCATGAGCGGCATCGACGTGTGCCGGGCGATCCGCGCCGAGTCGGGGCTGCCGATCGTCATGCTCACCGCCAAGAGCGACACCGTCGACGTCGTGCTGGGTCTGGAGTCGGGTGCCGACGACTACGTGGTCAAGCCGTTCAAGCCCAAGGAGCTGGTGGCCCGGATGCGGGCCCGGTTACGGCGCGGCGAGGACGTCGCCCCGGAGCTGCTGACGATCGGGCCGCCCGGCAACCAGATCACCATCGACGTGCCGGCGCACACCGTGACCCGCGACGGCGAAGAGGTCAAGCTGACCCCGCTGGAGTTCGACCTGCTCGTCGCGCTGGCCCGCAAGCCCCGTCAGGTGTTCACCCGCGAGGTGCTCCTGGAGCAGGTGTGGGGGTACCGGCACGCGGCCGACACGCGGCTGGTCAACGTCCACGTGCAGCGGCTGCGGGCCAAGATCGAACCGGACCCCGAGCGGCCGGAGATCATCCTGACCGTTCGCGGGGTGGGCTACAAGGCCGGGACGGGCTAGGTCGGCGGTGTCTGCTCAGGGCGCGGACGAGCCGGTCGTGCGCGGCGCGCGGGAGGACGGAGCCGGCGCGCACCGGGGGCGGGTCGCGGCGTTGGCGGCTGGCGCCCGCCGCTTGGGCATCCGCCTCCGGGACCTGCCGGTCACGCAGGCGGCCCGGCGCGGGCCGATCCGGCGGGTACGCCGCGCCTGGGCGCCGGTCCACCGTGCCTGGCGCCACTCCCTGCAGCTGCGGGTGGTCACCATCACGCTGGTGCTCTCGGCACTGCTGGTCGGCGGGTTCGGTCTCGTGGCCGGCCAGCTCACCACGAACATCCTGCTCGACACCCGGTACGCCACGGCGGAGCGCCTGGTCGAGGCGGGCGGCAACTATGCGGCCGGCCAGCTCCAGGGGGTTACCCTGCCTGACGACCCGGCCCTGCTGACGACCGTGCCAGCCGTGGTGGCCCAGCTGTCCAGCTCGCCGGAGCAGGGCAAGTTCGAAGTGGTGCTGGTGCCGTCCAACACCTCCAGCGCCGTGTCCCCGCAGGCGATGGCCAAGCCGCACGACGAGGCGTACCGCGTCATCCAGTCACCCGAGCTCGCCGGCCTGCGCCACGAGGTTGGCGACAACCGCAAGGTGGCGCGGCAGATCGTCACGGCGAACCCGGACGGCGGTGCGAGGCGGCCGTACCTGGTCTACGGCACCCGGGTGCCGACCGGGGTCCACGTCGAGCTCTACTACCTCTTCCCGCTCGACGACGAGGTCACTGCGGTCGACCGCGTGCGTACCATGCTGTTCGTCACCGGGGTGGCGCTGGTCGCCCTGCTGGCGCTGGTGGCCGGCCTGGTCACCCGGCTGGTGGTACGGCCGGTGCGCATCGCGGCGCGCACCGCCCAGCGCCTGTCCGCCGGCCTGCTCGACCAGCGGATGGAGGTCCGTGGCGAGGACGACCTGGCCCTGCTGGCCACGTCGTTCAACCAGATGGCGGTGAACCTGCAGCGCCAGATCGTGCGCCTGGAGGAGATGTCCCGGCTGCAGCGGCGCTTCACCTCCGACGTCTCGCACGAGCTGCGTACGCCGTTGACGACCGTACGCATGGCCGCCGACCTGATGTACGCCTCCCGCGAGGACTTCGACCCAGCCGTCGCCCGCAGCGCCGAGCTGCTGCACGCGGAGCTGGACCGGTTCGAAAGCCTGCTCACCGACCTGCTGGAGATCAGCCGCTTCGACGCCGGCTTCGCGATGCTCGACGCCGAGCCGACGAACCTGGTACCCGTGGTCCGGCGCGTGGCCGACCAGCTCGCGCCCCTGGCCGAGCGGGCCGGATCGACCCTCGAGATCGAAGTTCCGGAGGCGCCCGTGATCGCCGAGGTGGACCCCCGGCGGGTCGAGCGGATCCTGCGCAACCTCATCGGCAACGCAATCGAGCACGGCGAGGGCAAGCCGGTGCGGGTCACGCTCGGCGCCGACTCCTCGGCCGTGGCGGTGACCGTCCGAGACCATGGCGTCGGCCTGCGGCCCGGCGAGGACAAGCTGGTGTTCAGCCGCTTCTGGCGGGCTGACCAGTCGCGGGCGCGCCAGACCGGGGGTACCGGGCTGGGCCTGTCGATCAGCCTGGAAGACGCCCGGCTGCACGGCGGCTGGCTGGAGTCGTGGGGCGCGCCGCGGCAGGGCGCGCAGTTCCGGCTGACGCTGCCGGTGCGCGCCGGCGACCGCCTGAGCGCCTCGCCGCTGCCGCTGGTGCCCGCCAACGTTCGGCTGCCCGTCCAGGCCGCCGGGCCCGCGCCGGTTCCGGTCGACGCGGGAGTACGCGATGAGTAAGCTCCGGGCGGCCCTGGGGCTGCTCCTGTTGGCCGGGTGGGGTCTGCTCGCCGGTTGCGGGGTGCCGGGCAAGACCCGACCGGTCGTGGTGACCGACGCCCCGAGGCTCGGCGCGCAGAATGACGCCAACCCCGAGCCGCCGCCGGGCCCCGAGGGCGCGGGCACGCCCCTGGAGCTGGTGAAGCGCTTCCTGGCCGCTCCCGCGTGGGGCAACGAGGTCACCGAGGACCGCCCGAACGCCTTCAATGACGCGGTGAACAAGGTGCGGCAGTTCATGGTGGACGACAAGCGGAGCAGCTGGCAGCTCACGAACAAGAACCCGGTGCTGTCCGTGGTCCGGGTCGTCGACACCGGGCCACCGGTCCCAGCCAGCGGCGGCGAGGTCAAGCTGACCCTCCTGCCGCTGGGCGTGCTGGGCGACAACGGGAAGTTCGAGCCGAAGCTCGCCGACACCACGCAGACGCCGAAGCGCGCCGACATCACGCAGAGCAGGACGTTCATCGTCAAGCAGGTCGCCGGTGGCGGGCTGCGCATCGACAACCCACCGACCGACACGCTGCTGCTCAGCGATGAGGCGCTGCGCGACTGGTACGAACAGCATCCGATCTACTTCTGGGACTCCGAGGACAAGCTCCTCGTGCCCGACCTGCGGTACCTGCCGAAAGTGGTACCCGGTGCGAAACGGCCCACCGAGATCGTCGACTGGCTGCTTGACGGCCCGTCGACCTGGCTGAACGGCTCGGTCATCCCGGTCAACCCGGTCAACAAGGGGAACAAGCAGATCGAGCGCCAGGACAAGCTGTTCGTCGAAAACGGCAAGCTCGTGGTGAACCTGACGGCCAAGGCGGCGAGCATCAGCCCGGTGGCGCTCGGTCGGTTCGTCCATCAGCTGCGCTGGTCGCTGCGTCCTCTGGAGGAGCCCGTCGAGCTGCGCATCGGAGGCAACCAGCTCGCGGAACCGGTGTCCGGCTCGGCGGACGGGTACCTGGCCTTCAACCCCTCGGGTCCCCCGAACGCGCTGCCCGAGCCCGACGCATTTCTCGTGGTCGACCGGCGGGTGCAGGCCGTGCGTGGCAGCGCGGAGCGCGCCGCGCCGGTGCTGATCCCCGAGCAGAACGTCGGTGTCGTGTCCGGGGCGTTGACCCGAGACAAGGCGGCGCTGGCGCGCCTCGACGGCAACCGGCAGCGCCTCTTCCTCGGCAGGTTCGACGCCGACCAGGGCTCGGCGACCTACCGCGACACCGGGCTGGTCGGGGCTACGCTGAGCCGCCCGGCCTGGTTGTCCCTCGCCGGCCAGCGGGTGCTCGTCGCGGCGGACGGCAAGCTCTTCGACGTCTCGTTCCCGGGCGGCGCCTTCCGGATGGTCGACATGGGAGCCCTGCGCTCGGTGACCGCGTTCGCGGTCGCGCCCGACGGCCGCCGGATCGCCCTGGTCTCCGGCAACGAGGTGTACCTCGCCCAGCTCGTGCCGGACGGCACCGGGCTGCGCGTCGGCCAGCCGCACCGCGTCTCGACCCGCCCATCGTCGGAACCGGCCGAGCTGGACAAGGTCACCGGCGTCGCCTGGAGCCGCGAGGACTGGATCGTGGTCGCCGGCCACACCGCCGCAGGCGGCGCCCTGGTCGAGGTCACGGTCGACGGCTCCCGCGCCGAGCGGATGGTGCTGACGGCCCTGGACCGCCTCACCGTGACCGGCGTGGTGGCCCAGCCGCAGAGCCCAGTGAACGGCTCGCCGGGGTTCGTCATGATCGAGACAACGGACGGGGTCTACAAGATTTTCTCCAGAGACGTCGGCCGGCTGTGGCCCGGCTCCGCGAGCGCGCCACCGACCGCCAAGCCGCCCGGATCGCAACCCATCGCCAGCGCACCGTTCTACCTCGGCTGACCGTGGTCCCCGCCGCCCGCCTCGGTAGCTGGCTGGCCGAGAGCTGGGCCGGGCTGGCCGACCTCGTGCTTCCGGCGAGCTGTGCCGGGTCGTGCGGCGCGGCCGCCGCGCGGGGCGGCCTGTGTGCCGCGTGTCGCGCGGCGTTCACGGCGGCCATACCCGCTCGAGTACGCCCGGAGCCGGCACCCGCCGGCCTCCCGCCCTGCCTGGCGCTCGCCGCCTATGACGGCGCACTGCGGACCGCCCTGCTGGCGTACAAAGAGCGGGACCGGCGGGAGCTGGCGGGGGTGTTCGGCGACCGGCTGGCCGCCGTGGTCGCGGCCGGCCTGCCGCCCGCCCGTCCGGTGGTGCTGGTACCGGTACCGGCCACCGCCGAAGCGGCCCGCCGCCGGCACGGCGATCACATGACCCGGCTGGCCCGGCGCGCCGCGCGCCGGCTGCGTGCCGGCGGCTGGACCGCCGAGGTGGCGCGACCGCTGCGTGGGCTGCCCCGTCCGGACTCGGCCGGGTTGTCCAGCGCCGCCCGGGCGCGAGCCGCCGCGGCGGCGTTCGCGCTCCGGCCACGCCGCTTGACGGCGCTGCGGCGCGCGGTCGCGGCCGGCGCGGTCCTGGTGCTCGTCGACGACGTGATCACCACCGGTGCCACGCTCTGTGCCGTGGCGGACCGGCTGCGTGGGGCCGGTCTGCCCGTCCGGCTCGCCTCGGTTCTCGCCGCCACGCAGCGCCGAGAGGGGTGATCAGCAACCTGCCGGCGAGGTCTCAGGCGAACAAGGGATGACGTCCGGCTTTCCGGGGGTTAGCGTCGTAGGTCTCAAGTATGTCTCAGGCCATCAGCCTCTGAGGGGATCGCCCACCGTCGTCGGGAGGGAGGTCAGTCAGCAAGGCAGCTACCCGGTCGCATGCCATGGGGCACAGGAGCCCCGAGGAGGCGCGAGCCGGCCGAGAGTCCCACAGACAAACCCACCGTGGGGGAGGTCAGGCGTGGACATCGTTGTCAAGGGCCGCAACGTCGAGGTACCCGACCACTACCGACTGCACGTCGCCGAGAAGCTTCACAAGATCGAACGGTACGACCACAAGCTCATGCGCGTTGACGTGGAGCTGTTCCACGAGCGCAACCCGCGCCAGTCCAACCACTGCCAGCGCGTCGAGATCACCTGCTACTCGCGCGGCCCGGTCGTACGCGCGGAGGCGAGGGCGAGCGACTTCTACTGTGCCCTCGACACCGCTCTTACCAAGCTCAACACCCGGCTGCGGCGTGTCGCGGACAGGCGACGGGTGCACCGCGGCCGGCGCGCGCCGGTATCGGTCGCGGCGGCGACGGCAGCGTTGGCCTTCCGGCCCGACGAGCTCATCGGAGACGCCGTGTCGTTCAGGCCGTCGCCGAACGGTTCGGTACCCAGCACGGAGTCCCCGACGTCGCAAGACTGGGACACCGTCGAAGACGACGAGCAGCCCTGGCACATCGTGCGGGAGAAGGAGCACCCCGCCGAGCCGATGACCGTCGATGACGCGCTGTTCCACATGGAGCTGCTCGGGCACGACTTCTACCTGTTCCTGGACAAGGACTCCGGCCGCCCCAGCGTGGTGTACCGCCGCCGGGCCTACGACTACGGAGTGATCTGCCTGGCCGCGGTCTGACGGTCGCGCCGACGGTCCTCGCGGGACGATCAGGCTCCTGCGATGATCGTCGCCATGGTTCCGCGGGTGTTGAGCCGGTCCGATCTGGTCATCCTGGTCGGCGGTGGGGTCGCCGTGGTGCTGGCCGGGGTGACCCGGTACGCGGCGGCGACCCCGGCGGTTCTCGCCTTCGTCACCGCCGCCATCGCGGTTGCCCTGCTCGCTTCGCTGGTGGCGCGCAGCGTCGAGCAGCTAGGTGACCGCTTCGGCCCCGGCGGCACCGGCGTGCTACAGAGCGCCCTGGGCAACCTGCCGGAGCTGTTCATCGGCTTCTTCGCGCTGCGTGCCGGTCTGGTCGAAGTCGTCCAGGCGGCGATCATCGGCTCGGTCCTGGGCAACGCGCTGCTGGTGCTGGGCCTGGCGTTCATCGTGGGCGGGCTGCGGCACGGTACGCAGCGGTTCAGCTCCCACCGGGCCCGCACCACGAGCATGCTGCTGGTCCTGGCCACCGCCGCGCTGGTGGTGCCCAGCATCGCGGCGGTCGTCCACACGCCCGCTGAACGGCACAAGACCGCCCTCTCGGTGGCCGTCTCGGTCGTACTGCTGGCCGTCTTCGCGCTCTCGCTGCCGGCCTCGCTGCGCCGGCACGCGGAGCCAGCGCAGCCGGAGCCGGAGCAGCCGGCCCAGCCGGAGCCGCGCCGGCCGGCGGAGGTCGACCCGGCCCATCCCGTTGCCGCGCCGCGCTGGCCGGCCTGGCTGGCGATAGGGCTGCTCGCGTTATCGGGCGTGCTGGCCGCGCTGGTCTCCGACTGGTTCGTGCACGCCCTGACGCCCGCCATCGAGGTGCTGGGCATCTCGCAGGCGTTCGCCGGCCTGGTCGTGGTGGCCATCGCCGGGAACGCGATCGAAAACGTCGTCGGCATCCAGCTCGCCGCCCGCAACCAGGCTGACTACGCGTTGTCGGTCATCGTGAACAGCCCGTTACAGGTCGCGCTCGTGCTGGCGCCGGCGCTGGTGCTGCTGAGCTTCCTGACCCCGGCCACGCTGACCCTGGTGTTCGCGCCGATGCTGGTCATCGCCGTGGTGCTCACCGTCGTGGTGGTCTGGATGATCACCGAGGATGGGGAGTCGAGCTGGCTGGAAGGCGTGATCCTGGTCGCGCTCTACGCCATCATCGCGGCCGTCTTCTGGTGGGGCTGAGCCCTTCTGGTGGGGCTGAGCCGTGATGGGCGCAGCCGCGATCAGGCGGTCAGGTCGTCGGCGAGCAGCGCGAAGAGCAGGTTGTCCACGCGCGTACCGTCGATGCCTGGCTGGCGGGCGCGCTGATAGCCCTCCTGCTGGAAGCCGGCCCGGATGAGCACCCGCTGCGAGGCGAGGTTGTCCGGCGCGGTGCCGGCCACCAACCGCACGACGCCAACCCGGTCGAAGGCCCACCCGGCCAGCAGCCGCACGGCCCTCGTGGCGTACCCGCGGCGCCGCCAGGCCGGCACCATGCAGTAGCCGATCATGGCCTGGCAGACATCGGGCTCGTTGTAGTACAGGCCGATCTCACCGGCGTACGTGCCGGTGGTGGCGTCGCGGATGGTGAGCTGGGCGCGCGCCCCGGCCAGCCACTGGGATTCGGCCAGCGCGCAGATGCGGGCCACATCGGTCGGCTCGGGCCGGCGTGGCGGCACCGAGGTCGCCACCACCTCAGGCAGGCTGCGCAGGGCGTACGTGTCGGCTGCATCGACCGTCCTGAGTGGACGCAGCGTCACCACGCCATCGGTAATGCCGGAGCGCGGCATGTCAGGCAGCAGACGCCGGCTCGGGCCCGACGGGTCGCTGGCCAGGCGTGCCCACTGCACCATGTCCCACCGCCGGCCGCGCCGGTCGGTCGCGGCCTCGCGGATCAGGCCCTCCCGCCAGTACCCGGCCGCGATGGCGACCCGCTGGCTGGACCCGTTCTCGGGGTCGGTCAACAGGCGTAACCGCACGTACTCGTTGGCGAAGGCGGCCTCGGTCAGCGCCACGCAGCCCGCGGTCGCGACGCCCCGATCGCGGGCCCACGGCGCGACCCAGTAGCCGATCTCGCCCCGGCCCGGCTGGTTCGGCGTCGCGGTGATGCCGGTGGCGCCCAGAACCCGGTCGGTGCTCGGGTCCGTGATCGCGAAAGCCGCGCCGCCGGCTGCGAAGGCCGCCGGGGCCCCCTCGGTGATCCACCACATCGCGTCGTCGCGGGTGTACGGGCTCGGTAGCGCCAGCACGAACCGCTGGGTCAGCGGGTCGTTGCACGCCGCCGCCACGTCATCGGCGTCGTCCTCGCGGAACCGGCGCAGGCGCACACCCCGGCCGTCGATGGTGTCCAGCGCGGCGAGGCCGGTCCGGCGGGTGCGTTCCATTCCGCCGATCCTGCCCGACCCGCCGCGGCTCGGGGCGGGTATCTTACGTCGGGTTGAGGACTCGGAATCGGGCGTACCGTAGGTACGAGCCGGTCCCGCCGCGGGCGCCGGCCGGCGCCGCGGTGCGCCTACGATTGATGCGCAGGTCGTCTAGGGGAGCGCTGACTCGTGTCGATTTTCGAAAAGATCCTCCGCGCCGGCGAGGGTCGGATGATCCGCCGGTTGAAGGCCATTGCCGACGCCGTCAACTCGATCGAGGACGACTACACCGAGCTGACCGATGCCGAGCTGCGCGAGCTGACCGACAAGTACCGTGAGCGCCTGGCCGATGGTGAGACGCTCGACGACCTGCTTCCCGAAGCCTTCGCGACGGTACGCGAGGCGGCGTGCCGCACGCTCGGCCAGCGCCACTACGACGTGCAGCTCATGGGCGGTGCGGCCCTGCATTTCGGCAACATCGCCGAGATGAAGACCGGTGAGGGCAAGACGCTGGTCTCGACGCTCCCGGCGTACCTCAACGCCCTGGAGGGCAAGGGCGTGCACGTGGTCACGGTCAACGACTACCTGGCCCAGCGTGACGCCGAGTGGATGGGGCGGGTCCACCGCTTCCTGGGGCTCGAGATCGGCGTGATCCTGCCCAACCAGGACCCGGCGCTGCACAAGGCCGCGTACCTCTGCGACATCACCTACGGCACCAACAACGAGTTCGGCTTCGACTACCTGCGCGACAACATGGCCTGGTCGAAGGACGGGCTCGTCCAGCGGGGCCACAACTACGCCATCGTCGACGAGGTCGACTCGATCCTGATCGACGAGGCGCGCACCCCGCTGATCATCTCCGGCGCGGCGGAGCTCGCCACTCGCTGGTACAAGGAGTTCGCCGGCCTCATCGCCCGCATGGAGCGGGGCAAGGACGGCGAGGGCGACTACGAGGTCGACGAGTCCAAGCGCACCGTGGCCGTCACCGAGCGCTGCGTCGCGCGCGTGGAGGACCGCCTCGGCATCGAAAACCTCTACGAGTCGGTCAACACCCCGCTGGTGGGCTACCTCAACAACGCCATCAAGGCCAAGGAGCTCTACAAGCGGGACCGGGACTACATCGTGCAGGACGGCGAGGTGCTCATCGTCGACGAGTTCACCGGCCGGATCCTGCACGGCCGCAGGTACAACGAGGGCATGCACCAGGCCATCGAGGCCAAGGAGAACGTCGAGATCAAGCAGGAGAACCAGACCTACGCGACGATCACGCTGCAGAACTACTTCCGCCTGTACGGCAAGCTGGCCGGCATGACCGGCACGGCCATGACCGAGGCCGCCGAGTTCAACAAGGTCTACAAGGTCGGCGTGGTCCCGATCCCGACCCACCGGCCGATGATCCGCGCCGATCGCTCCGACGTCATCTACAAGACCGAGAAGGCCAAGTTCAACGCGGTCGTCGAGGACATCGTGGAGCGCAACTCGATCGGCCAGCCGATCCTGGTCGGCACGGTGAGCGTGGAAAAGTCCGAGCTGCTCTCGCAGATGCTGCGCCGGCGCGGGATCGCGCACAAGGTGCTCAACGCCAAGTACCACGCGGCAGAGGCCGAGATCGTCGCGCAGGCCGGCCGCAAGGGCGCGGTCACCGTCGCCACCAACATGGCCGGCCGCGGCACCGACATCCTGCTCGGTGGCAACCCCGAGTTCCTCGCCGCGGCGGAGCTGCGCCAGCGCGGGCTGAGCCCGGAGGAGACACCTGAGGAGTACGCAGCGGCCAAGGAGGATGGCGAGGAGCGCTGGAAGAAGCTCTGCGACGACGAGGCGGAAGAGGTGATCGACGCCGGCGGGCTCTACGTGCTGGGCACCGAGCGGCACGAGTCCCGGCGCATCGACAACCAGCTGCGGGGCCGCTCAGGCCGGCAGGGTGACCCTGGCGAGTCGCGCTTCTACCTCTCGCTGCAGGACGAGCTCATGCGCCGCTTCCGGGCCGGCGCCGTCGAGGCGGTCATGGACCGCCTGAACATTCCCGAGGATGTGCCCATCGAGTCCAAGATGGTGAGCCGGCAGATCAAGAGCGCGCAGACCCAGATCGAGGCGCAGAACGCCGAGACCCGTAAGAACGTGCTCAAGTACGACGAGGTCATGAACAAGCAGCGCCAGGTCATCTACGCGGAGCGCCGCCGGGTGCTCGACGGCGAAGACCTGCACGAGCAGGTCGAGCACATGATCAACGACGTCATCTCGGCATACGTGACCGGTGCCACCGCCGAAGGCGTCGGCGTCGAGGACTGGGACCTGGACAAGCTGTGGACCAGCCTGAAGCTGCTCTACCCGATCGGCGTGACGATCGAGGACCTTGAAGAGGAGGCGGGCGGCCCGCAGGCCATGAGCGCCGAGTTCCTCATTGCACGGCTGCGGGAAGACGCCCACGCGGCGTACGCCTCGCGCGAGGAGGAGATCGACTCCGAGAACATGCGCGAGATGGAGCGCCAGGTCCTGCTCGAGGTGATCGACCGCAAGTGGCGCGAGCATCTGTACGAGATGGACTACCTGCAGGAGGGCGTGGGCCTGCGGCAGTACGCGCAGCGCGATCCGCTGGTGGAGTACCAGCGCGAGGGCTTCGACATGTTCAGCCAGATGCTCGAAGGCATCAAGGAAGAGGCGGTCGGCTTCCTGTTCAACATCGAGCCGCCGCGTGAGGAGCCGACGGCCGCTGCGGCCGCACCGGGCGTACCGCTGCCGGACAGCGCGACGTTCGGTGTCCAGGCGAAGCCGCTCGCCAAGGGTCTGGGCGGCCCTCGCCTGCCCCGCGCACTGCAGTACTCGGCCCCCGCCATCGACGGCGAGGCCGGCACCGGTGGCGGCGTGACCGTCGGGCAGGGGCCGACCGTCGGTCAGGGACCGTCGATCGGAGATGCGCCGGCACTCGGCATCGGTGGCGCCGGGACCGCCGGCAAGGGTGGTACGCCCGCCAAGGGCGCGAAGGCCGCGGCTGGCGGCGGCCGGACCGCCGCTCGCCGGCCGTCGGGACCGACACCGCCGGCCGCTCGCAAGCCCTCGCCCGGTCAGGTCGTCGGGAGCGGTCCCTCGCGCAATGCCCCCTGCTACTGCGGCTCCGGCAAGAAGTACAAGCGCTGCCACGGCGCTCCAGGCATGGCTTAGCCTGCCGGGCCGGTCCCGCCGCGGTCCGTGGCCCCGCCGCCCCGTGCCGGCGGGACCGTCGGGCCTAGATGACCTGCAGCGACGTGCAGGTCCAGCGCTCACGGCGGCGTTCCAGCCGGACCGCCATCGCCCATGAGCCGTCCCGGTGGTCGAGCACGGCCGCCACCTCGGCGACGCCGGCTCGCGGCTCGCACACGCGTACCCGCCGGACGGCCACCCGCGCCCGGCCGGCGTGACCGGATCCCCCCGGTGCCTTGCGGACCCGTACCGCCCGGCGGGTCAGGTGGTCGACGACGCCCGCGAAGTCGACCGGGCTGGTGTGTGGCCGCAGATGGGCGATCGGCCGGTACCCGTTGAGCACCTCCGCGCACGCGTCGACGAAGCGGTGCGCCGCCACCTGCGCGTCATCGGAGGCTGCCGGCTGCGCCGCCGCCGGGCACGGCTGACGCCGGACGCCGGCTTCGGCGGTCCAGATCTCCGGCGGCATCGGAAGCTGGCCCGGGCACCGCCTGGTCGCGGAGTCTGCGGAGTCCTCGCTGAAAACCGGGTCGATCGGTGGCGCGGGCCGGACCCGGATGACGGGTGGCGGCTCGATCACAATAGTCAAGGCTTCCCCCGGATCCTTGCGTTTGCCTACGTTTGCCTCCGGATAGTTGTAGCTCAATGTAGCGAGCGGCGTCAAGATGTGTCGCCACGGCGCTTGATAGGGCCTCAAGAAGCATGAAGAGGCATCATGCCCCGCGCAACCGCTTCTCGGTGCTCAGGCCAGCTCGTCGAGCTCGTCGCGGCTCAGGCCAGCTCGTCGAGCTCCTCGCGGCCGGTGAGCGGGTTTTCCTTTACCCACTTGGCGGTCTCGCCGTACTTGCGCTCGATGTACTCCTCGAGCACCCGGCGCTCGATCCGCCACTGCCCCCGTCCACCGATCTTGATCCCGGGCAGCTCGCCGCTGCGCACCATGTGGTAGACCTGCGACAGCGAGACGTTGAGCTCGTCGGCGACGTCTTGCATCAGCAGGAACCGGGACGCCATTGGCTCAGTTTGCCATCGATTGCTTGCGTCGGCGTACAGGGCCGGATCGGGTCGGTGGCTCGACCGCGAGGCGGGAGACTTCCCGGCCGGGCAGCGGGCTGGAGTACACCACGCTGGTGGTCACCGGACCCAGCGCCGCGATGCGGCCGGTGACCTCCTCCAGATGCCGCATCGAGCGGGCCGCCACCTTGAGCTGGAAGCAGTCGTCGCCGGTGACGTGGTGCGCCTCGACGATCTCGGCCGTGCTGTCCAGCAGCGCGTGGAACGGGCGGTAGTTGCCCGATGGGTAGCGCAGCCGGACGAGCGCCAGGATCGCCAGGCCGATCCGCTCCGGAGCCACCACGGCGCGGTACCCGGTGATCACGCCGGACTGCTCCAGCCGGCGTACCCGCTCGGTGACGGCGCTGGCCGACATCGACACCTCGCGAGCCAGATCGGCGAAGCTCAGTCGACCGTCCCGTTGCAGTTCCGCCAGGATCCGCCAGTCCACCTCGTCGAGATTGACCGTTGATTCGCCGACCACTAGCGCAGCTTACCGTTGATTCCCCGGCCTGGGCGCCAGAGAGCCGGGAATCGTCGCTGCCGCAAGGGTGCCGCCGGCCGTACTCTCAAGCACATGGACGCCGCCACGCACTTCGCCGCCCAGCTCGCCTTCTACACCGATGTCGCCGACGTGGCGGCCGCCCTCCCGGAGCCGGGATTCGTCCTGCTCGACTCCAGAGGCGAGGCCGGGTGGGCGCAGGGCCACATCCCGGGGGCCGTACACATGCCGACCCGCGAGATCGCCTCGCGCGCCCCCGCCGAGCTCGACCCCGAGGTGCCGGTCGTGACCTACTGCTGGGGGCCGGGGTGCAACGGCGCCACCCGCGCGGCGCTGGAGCTGGCCCGCCTCGGTTACCGGGTCAAAGAAATGATCGGTGGGATCGAGTACTGGATCCGTGAGGGTCTGCCGGTCCGCACCGCCTCGGGTGAGGTACGCGCGCCGACCGACCCGCGGACCGCGCCGGTGGCCCCGGCTTGCGCCTGCTGAATGTCGCCATCGCAGTAAAGCCCTTCCGCACGGGCGGGCGATGAGGTACGAACGGTGGCGGCGCCACAGGTCGGGCGCGTAACCGACCGGTTTTGGGGGACAACACCGCGGTGACCGAGCACCTGGTCCGGGTATACCTGCCCGCAACCCTGCCGATCCTGGCCGTCATGCGCGAACGCGGAGCCCTGGACCCACCGCCGGAGGCGCACGCCGTCACCCCGACGCTTCGCGAGTGGTATGCCGAGGGCGACGACGAGGAGCTGGAGTACGTGGCGTTCACCCGCGCCGCGCAAGGGGCGCTGCGCCTGCTACGCCACGACCCGAAGGCGCCCCGCCGTCGCGTCGTGGTCTCCGCCGACGTCCCCGCCACGGTGCTGCGCCAGGGCGACCAGGAGCTCGGGTCCAGCCTCGTGTCGGTCTCCTCAGCGGTGCCGCTGGCCGCCGTGGCGGCGATCCATGTCGACAGCGCCGACGCCGAGCTCGATGTGGCCGCCGCGGCGGACGTGGTTGACGAGGCCGCCGCGGGCGACCCCGATGCCCAGTTCACTGTGGACGGTGCCGAGGACCACGAGCTGGAGTGGTACGACCCATCCGAGCTCACGCATCTGATGTAGACGGGTCAGCGTCGTCTTCGGGCGCGGAGCCCATCGTGCGGCCGAACGCCAGCAGCGCGGTCAGCGCACCGGCGAAGTAGACGACCAGCCCGGTCTTGATGCGCGACTCGCTCAGGAAGGCCACCACCGCGCGGTCGAACGGGCTGATGGATCCGACGGCGCGGAGTAGCTGGGCGCCGCCGACGATGGTGACCAGGTCGGCGGCGAGAAGCAGCAACCCCGGTCCGCCACCGGCGACGAGGTAGACCGGCCAGCGCCAGGACTCGTCCCCTTGGCCGCGGCGCAGGTACGCGTATGCCGCGGCTCCGGCGACGACGCCGCCGAGCACGGCGATGGCCAGCGACAGCCGATCCGAAGCGATCCCCCGTGAGGCGACCGTGCCGCCCGCCCCGAAGACGTTCAGCAGCCGGCCGGAGAACAGACCCTGGATGACGCCGACCGCGAACCAGGCCAGCAGTCCGGCCAGCGCCGCGGCGACCGCGCGCGCCGGGCGCACCCCCGCCACGATCCCCCCGACCAGGCTCGCCCCGCCCAGGGCGGCCGCCAGGACCAGGATCGCGTCGGATGTGCCGTACACCATCAGCACCAACGCGGCGCCCGCGAGGCCGACGGCGAGCCCGCCGGCGAGCCCGGCGCCGTACCGGATCGGCCAGCGCCCGGCGGCAGCCGGGGCACGCCGGGCGAGGAGCGCCACGGCGACGAGGCCCAGCGCGCCGCCGCCGAGCAGGCTGGCGGCGATGACGGTGGGGAGCGCCAGCGCCGCATCGATGAGCGCGAGCACGGCGTCGCCTGGGCCAACGATCGTGGCGTGTGCGGACCACAGCGTCGCCGCGAGCCAGGCCACGGCGAGCATGGCGAGGATCGTGACGCCACGGTCACGCCGCCCGGCCGGCGCCGCTGGCCTTTCCCGCGATGTGACGCGGGCAGCGACGGACCGGACGCGCGAGGCGACAGCGGATCTCCTCATGTGTGCGCGACCCTCCCTTCGCTCCACCGGTGCCGGCGAGGCTGCGTGCCGGCCTCATGAAGGGTACGCGGGCCCGTGGGAAGATGGAGGAAGCGCCCTCGCCAGTGTCGTCGAGATCGTGTAGGAGCCTGTGATGGACGCCGTTTTCGCCGTTCCCGAACCCCGCAACGAGCCGCAGCGCAGCTATGCGCCGGGTAGCGCGGAGCGCGAGAGCCTCCAGCGCCGCATCGGCGAGCTCGCGGGCGACCGCCTGGACCTGACCATGACGATCGACGGCCGGCAACGACCGGGCGGCGGCGCGGCCATCGACGTCGTCCAGCCGCACAAGCACCGGCATGTGCTCGGCGTCATCCACAACGTGACCAACGAGGATGCGGCCGCGGCGGTGGCTGCGGCCAAGAAAACGGCGCCGTTATGGCGTGAGCTGTCCTACGCCGACCGCGCAGCGGTCTTCCTGCGCGCGGCGGACCTGCTCGCTGGGCCGTGGCGGGACACCCTGAACGCCGCCACGATCCTGGGCCAGTCGAAGTCCCCGGTGCAGGCCGAGATCGACTCGGCCAGCGAGCTCATCGACTTCCTCCGGTTCAATGTCTACTTTGGACACAAGATCCTCGCCGAGCAGCCGTTCTCGGCGCCGGGCATGTGGAACAGCATCGACCACCGCCCGCTGGAGGGCTTCGTCTACGCGATCACCCCGTTCAACTTCACCGCGATCGCCGGCAACCTGCCGTCCGCACCGGCGCTGATGGGCAACACCGTCATCTGGAAGCCGTCACCGACGCAGCAGCTCGCGGCGCACTGGACGATGCGGCTGTTCGAGGCGGCAGGCCTGCCGGACGGCGTCATTAACATGGTGCCCGGTGACGGCCTGGCCGTCTCCGAGGTGGTGTTGACCGATCCGGACCTCGGCGGCATCCACTTCACCGGGTCGACCAGAGTGTTCCAGCACCTCACCCGGACCGTTGCCAACAACATCGAGCACTATCGTTCGTACCCGCGGCTGGTCGGCGAGACGGGCGGCAAGGACTTCGTGATCGCACATTCGTCGGCCGACCCCGATGCTCTGGTGACCGCTCTGGTGCGGGGCGCCTTCGAGTACCAGGGGCAGAAGTGCTCGGCGGCGTCGCGCGCGTACGTTCCCGCCTCGCTGTGGAACGACGGCGTGCGCGATCGCCTCACCGCCATCGCCGACAAGCTCAGCTACGGCGACGTCACGGACTTCAGCAACTTCGGCGGCGCGGTGATCGATCGGCGGGCGTTCGACAAGCACGCCGCGGCGCTGGAGCGCATCAAGGCGGCGCCGTCGTGTACGGTGCTGGCCGGCGGTACCGTCGACGACTCGGTCGGCTACTTCGTGCGCCCCACCGTGGTGCAGTGCGACGACCCGACCCACGAGGTCTTCACCACCGAGTACTTCGGGCCGATCCTCGGCGTACACGTCTTCGACGACGGCGCGTTCGATGACGTGGTCGCGCAGGCGGAGTCCGTGGCGCCGTACGCGTTGACCGGCTCGATCTTCGCGACCGACCGCTCGGTCATCGATCGCGCGCGCCGCGCGTTGCGGTACGCCGCCGGCAACTTCTACATCAACGACAAGCCAACCGGGGCCGTGGTCGGGCAGCAGCCGTTCGGTGGCGCGCGGGCCAGCGGCACCAACGACAAGGCGGGTTCCGGGCTCAACCTGCTGCGCTGGGTCTCGCCCCGCACCATCAAGGAGACGTTCGTACCGCCGACCGACCACACGTACCCGCACATGGGCTAGTACGCACTCACTGGTCGAGGACCGCCACGTCGAGCTGGCTGATCCGCTCGGCGTCCAGGCGCTCGCCGCCCTGATCCTGTCGATCGCGACGACCAACGTCTTCAACCGCCTCAACGTCACCACCAGGCAGGTGGCCGGCTCCTGGGGCTGAGACCGCCAGCGAGCCGGCAAGCGTCAGGCGGGTGCCACGGACTCGATGCGGTCCAGCGCGAAGACGCGCTCGTCGTCACGCAGGCGGCACCACGCTTCCAGCAGGTGCCCGTCCAGGTCCAGCGGCTCGATCACCCGGTTGGACGGGGTGCCCTGGGCGTTGGTGTACTCGATGCGCACCGGCGAGCCGTGCTTCAGCGCATGCGCGAGCAGGCGTACCTGGAAGCGGGTGAGCTGGGGCGCCCAGTAGCCGATCGACTCCTGTGGATCGGTGTCGCGCGGCGGAGCCGGCTCGGGCTCGGGCTCGGGTACCGGCGTGGCGAGCAGCGTTGCCGCCAGCTTCGACGGGTCGCCGGCGCCGCGCCCAGCATCCTCGACGGCCCGCTTGGCTGGCCGGGCCTCCTCGGCGCGCCGCCGCGGGGTCCGCTCGACGACGACCGCACCGGTGACGTCTTCCCCGATCGGCGCGTAGCCGGCCTGCCGGAGCGCGGCGAGCGTGTCGGCGGGCGCCTTGGCGCTGGCCAGCACGGTCGGGGCGAGCAGGTGCAGCCGCAACGGCGCGAGCGCCCGGGCCGCCACGATCTCGGCGAGCAGCCCGGTATCGCTGGAATGGATCACGCAGCCCACCGCCCGTACCCGTAGCGCGCCGTGCCGCCGCGCGACGTCCGTCACCAGGTACTCCAGCGGTTGCGGCAATGCCGAGCCGACCGCGGCCGCGCGCAAGCCGGCCAGGAGCGCGTCGGCGGTCGCTCCCGCGTCCAGCGCGCGACGCACCGAGGCGGGCGAGAACCGCCACGTCGACGCCGCACCGCGCGACTCGCGGTCGGCACAGCCGTCGAGCAGGCAGCCGAGCTCGGCATCCGGGCTGCCGGTCACGACGGCGGTCAGGTCGGCCTGGAACATCGCCCGGGTGCTCGGCGGTGGCAGCATGCTGCGGGCCACGGTGGCCAGCACGTCATCGCGGCCGGCGTCCAGCAGCGCGCGGCCCAGCTCGCTGACGGCGCCGAGCCCGACCACGCCCAGCAGTCGCGCCTCCCGCCACAGGGCGAAGACCACGAGGTCGATCTCGGTCAGCATGCTGGTGGGCAGCGGGGCGTGCCAGCGCACCAGAGGCGCGAGCTCGCTCTCGGTGGTCACCGAAGATCCGGCGGGCAGCTCGGCCGCCGCGGCGATGACGACGCCTCGCAGCTCCACCGCGACCCGGCCGAGCGGGTCACGGGCCAGTGGTGCGGGCCGCGCGAGGTCCGGCTCCTCCGAGCCCAGCAACGGCAGCGCGTCAAGCTCCCACCATGCACGCAGCAGCGCCGCGAGGCGCCGCCCCGGCTCGGCGGCGCACCAGTCGTCGTACTCGTCGGTCACCAACACCTCGCCGCCGGCGACCGCGAGCAACCCGGCGGCCTGGGCCAGCTCCAGCCAGAGCCGGACGGCGGACTCGGCCACGCCGGTCGTCTTGGCCAGCCGCCGGACCTCGCGCGCGCCGACGCCGCCGGACTTGCGCAGCGCCAGCGGCGCGGCGGAGCAGGACTCGAGGACCGCCGTGACCTCGTCGAGCGCGCTGCCCGCGGCCGCCGCGGCCTCCGTGCCCACCGCGCTCGGATCCACCGGTACGTACGAGGGCAGCGGCGGAGCCGGCGTGAACGGCGCCCGCCAGTCGGTGCCCCGCAGAGCCAGCGCGATCTCGCGCGGCATCTCGGCCAGCTGCCAGCCGTCGGCGACCAGCAGGCCCCGCTCCAGCGCCCAGGTCACCTCCGGCGGGAACACCCCGGCGTACCCGTAACCGGCGCCCTCGGCGCTGACCAGCGGGCCGTTCGTGGCCGCCTCCGTGAGCAGCACCCGGGTCGCCTCGGGCGCCCGGGACACCAGCGCCTGCACGTTGCGCGGTTCGCCGAGCCAACCCACGAGGTCGTCGATCATGTCCCGCTTGAGCCGCAGGGCCGGGCGGCGCAACCGCTCGGCGACGCGCTTGAGGTCTCCGGCGACCTTCGGAGCCAGCAGGTGGGCGAGCGGGCGGCCCAGCCGCAACGGATGGGCGAAGGCCCGGCGCAACGGGTCCACCATCCGCAGCCGGTCGCTCTCGGGCCAGACCAGCGCCCGCTGGGCCAGCATGCCCAGCGTGGCCTCGAGCTCCGCGTCGCCTGGGACCCGGCCGAGCAGCGCCACCAGATCGGCCCGGCGCACCTCGTCGGTGCCCTCCGGGGCCCCTTCGAGCAGCGCCTGCAACGCCTCGATGACCTGTACCCCGGGTTCGGGCAGCGGGCGGAACGCCTCGGCGACCGAGGTGCGCGCGCTCAACCGGTCGGCGAGCTCGAGCAGGTTGCGTGGCGCCGGAGCGGCGGCCGCCTCGGGCCGCCGGGCCACGATCTCGGCGAGCCGCTCGGGATCCAGCGTCGCCAGCCAGCGGGCGAGTGGCGTTGTCCCCACGGTGCCTCAATCTCGCGCACGCCGGCGATCGGGTCAATCACCGACACCAACGGTTTCCCGGGGCGGGGTGGCGGCCGCAGCGTAGCGTGGCTAGCGTGTCCGAGGACCCACGCTTCGGGGAGCAGGGCGGCTTGCTCACGTACGGCACGTACCTGCGGCTGGGCGAGCTGCTGAACCAGCAGTCGCCCGAGTCGGATCCACCAGCCCACGACGAGCTGCTGTTCATCACCATCCATCAGGTGTACGAGCTGTGGTTCAAGCTGCTGCTCAGCGAGCTGACCGATGCCCGGGACCGGATGCTGGCCGGCGAGTCCTACCTGCCCCGGGTGCGGCTGGAGCGCTGCCGCGCCGTCGAGCGGGTCCTCGTGCAGCAGGTCGATGTCATCGACACCATGACGCCGCAGGACTTCCTGGTGTTCCGCACCAAGCTGGCCCCAGCCTCGGGGTTCCAGTCCGCGCAGTTCCGGGAGATCGAGTTCCTGTCTGGGCTGAAGGATCCGGGATACCTGGCCCGGTTCCGCGGGCTGACCGACGCGGAACGGGACCGCCTGCAACGCCGCCTCGACGAGCCGAGCCTGTGGGACGGGTTCCTCGCGGTGCTCGCCAAGGAGGGCTTCGACGTCTCGACAGCGGACTCGCGGGCGGCCGCGTTGCTGGACATCGCCGGTGACCGGAGCCGGTACGGGCAGCTGTGGGATCTGGCCGAGGCGCTCCTCGACCACGACCAGGCCTGGTCGCTGTGGCGGGCGCGGCACGTGCTCATGGCGGAGCGGCAGATCGGCACGAAGGCGGGCACCGGGGGCAGCGCGGGTGGGGCATATCTGCGTACGCGCATCCAGCTTCGCTTTTATCCCGAGTTGTGGGAGCTGCGCAGCTGCCTGTAGGGGCGCCTCCCGGGTTCGTGCCAAAGCCCTGTCGCCTGGCGCACCGCCCGCCGCCATCTCCGTACGTTGGCTGGGCACGGTGGGAGGCCGACATGCAGACCCTGCTCGACGACCGGTACCGACTGGAGACCGAGATCGCGCGCGGCGCGATTGGCGCGGTGTGGCGCGGGGTCGACACGTTGACCGGTGCGCCGGTGGCGGTCAAGCTGCTGCGGGAAGAGGCCGCCCAGGTCTCGGACCTGGTCGAGGGGTTCCTCGCCGAAGCCGAGATCCTCGCCGAGCTCAACCATCCATCGGTGATCCGGGTACGCGACTTCGTCAACACGGGGGTCGGCACCGCCGGCCGGATGGCGCTGGTCATGGACCTGGTGCCCGGCAAGGACCTGCGGCGCCGGCTGCGCGCCGACGGCCCGGTACCGCCGGCCGTGGCCGCCTCGATCGTCGCGCAGGTCGCCGAGGCGCTGGACTACATCCACAGCCGGGGCGTGGTGCACTGCGATGTCAAGCCGGGCAACATGCTCGTACCGGACGACGGCAGCCCGGTACGGCTGGCCGACTTCGGCGTCGCGCGCCGCCTCGACCGGCCGGCCGGTGCCACCCACGCCACGCCGGAGTACGTCGCGCCCGAGGTCGTCGCCGGTGCCACCCCGAGCCCCGCCGCCGATGTGTACGCCCTCGGCGTCGTCCTGTACGAGCTGGTCTGCGGCCGCAGCCCGTTCCGGGGCGGCCCGCCGGGCGAGGTGCTCGACCGGCACCTGCAGTGCGTACCGGTGCCGGCGCCCGGCATGCCAGCCGTGCTCTGGCCGGTCATCGAGCAATGCATGAACGCCGACCAGCGGCGCCGCCCGAAGGCTTCCCAGGTCGCCGCCCAGCTGGCCGCCGCCGAGGCCGGCCTGGTCGGCTTCGCGCCGCTGCCCCGGCTGCCCGGCGAGGCGATCACCTGGTGGACCCGGTCGGCGGAGCTGACCGCCCCCGTGCCTGCTCCGGTACGCCGCGTCGACTGGGTGCGGCTGCCGGCCGCTCCGATCTCCCCGGCCGACGAGTACGCCGCGCGCCTGGTGGCGGTACCCGCCGCGGCGCCGATTTCGCCGGCGCCCGTCACGAACCCGTTGCCGCCCGAACCGGCGTCGCCAGCGCCGGCAGCCCAGCCAGCGCCGCCAGCTCAGCCGGCAGCCCAGCCGGCGCCGACACCGGCGCCGATACCCTCGGCGGCGTCGGCCGGGCCGGGTCCGGTCGGACCGGCCGGGACCGGGCCGGCGAGCCGTCCTGACGGGACCGGGCCGGCGAACCGCTCGCGGGACCGGCGGCGCCGGCGCATGCTCGCCGCGCTCAGCGGCGGCGCGTTGCTGCTCCTGATCGCCGTCGCGGCCACCGTCGTAGTGCTCGCTGGCGGGCTGCCCGGCGGATCGCGCGCCACCGGCAACGAGGGCACCAGCCCCACGGCCAGCCCGGGCGGGCCCGGACAGCCCTCGACCGCACCGGGCGGCGGGCCGTCGGCACAGCCCACCACCGATCCCGGCGGCGCGAGCGACCGGGACAACGCGGTCAACGACGGTACCGGCGGCGGCGCGGGCAACGGCAGCTCCAGCAGCGGCGGCAGCTCCGGTGGCACCGGCAGCGGCGGCCAGCCGGGCTCGGGACCCGGCTCGGTTCCGGGCTGCGGCCCGGCCTCCGGCGTCCCGTGCATCGGGGACCCGATGCCCAGCATGCCCCCCGTACCGACGGTCCCCGGGCTGCCCCGGCGCTGACTGCCAGCGCTGACTGCCGGCTGACTGCCAGCGCTGACTGCCGGCTGACTGCCGACGCTGACCGCCGAGAACGTCAGCTCACCACAACGCTCGCGCCAGACGGGACCGGCTCGACCGGTACGACCGCGGCGGTCATCGTCGGCGGCCGGCGCAGCGCCTCGCGCAGGGCCGCCTCGACCGCCGCCGGCGCGACGCGCCCGTCGAGCTGGCCGAACGTCTCCGGCGCGGCCAGGGCGTCGAGCGCCCGCAGCGCGGCGCCGATGACCGGTGGGTCGGTGACCACGTCGACGCTCGCGAGCGGCGCCACCTGACCGATCCCCGCCACCACGGCGTCGTGCAGGAGCGGATGCCGGGCTCGGAGCACGCCACCGCCCAGGACCACGGCGTGCGGCACGGACAGCAGGCCCAGCCGGGCTCCGGCGACCCGGACCAGCGCGACGATCTCGTCGGCCTGTTGGGCGACCACGCCGGCCGCCACCGGGTCTCCGGACGCCGCAACGGCGAAGAGCACCTCGCTGAGCTCCTCGACCCGTTCGGTGGGGATCTCACCCAGGTGCAGCGCCGCGCTGACCTGCTCCACAGTAGACTGTCCAAAATGGGCGGCGACCGCGTCGCACAACGCCGTCGCGGGACCTCGGCCGTCCTCGCCGCGCGCCGCGTGCCACAGCGCCAGCGCGGCCAGGTGGTGCCCACCGCCCCAGTCTCCGGAGATCGGGCCGAGTGACGGGAAGCGCGCGGTACGCCCGTCGGCCCGCCGCCCCACGCAGTTGATGCCGGCGCCGCACACCACCGCGATGGCGTCCGGGTTGGCCGTCCCGGCCCGCAGCAACGCGAACGTATCGTTGTCCACGGTGGACACTTCTGCCCAGCCCAGCCCCGCGATCACGGCCTGCAGCCGGAAAACCTCGACCGGCAGGTCGGCCCCGGCCAGGAAGACCGACGCCTGGGCCAGCTTCGTTCCGGCTGGCAGACCTGCCGCGGCCCGGGCCTGCTCGACCAGCACGCTCAGCAGCCGCGCCGTGCCAGGAATGCCGAGGATGTGTGGCGAGGAGCGGGGACCGCGCAGGAATGACAGCACGTTCCCGTCGTCGGTACCGAGGACGACATCCGTCTTAGAGTTACCGCCGTCGATGGCCAGGAACAGGGGTGTGCTCATCGAGCCCACGCCAGGTGCTGCGCGTTCGCCGCGAGCAGCTTGTCGGTCAAGGCGTCGGCGTACTCGTGCTGCGCCACCAACGGATGGGCCAGCAACGTGCGGTACACCCGCTCGCGTCCGCCACGCAGCGCGGTGTCGACGGCCAGCTCCTCGTACGCCGAAACGGCCCCGATGAGCCCGGAGATGTCCGGGGCGACCGCGCCCACCGGCTGCGGCGTCGGCCCCGTCCGGTCGACCCGGCAGGACACCTCGATGACAGCGTTGTCCGCGAGGAACGGTAGGGTGCCGTTGTTGCGTACATTGACCGAGTGCACGGCGTCATCGGGCGCGCATCCGTGCAGCGAGGCGATCAGCTCGATCGCGGCTTCGGAGTAGAACGCACCGCCCCGCTGCGACAGCAGCTCGGGTTTGGTGTCCAGCGTGGGGTCGGCGTACATCCGCAGCAGCTCCCCCTCGATCTCGGCGACCCGCTGGCCTCGGGTCTGGCTGCCCCGCTCCTCTCGCACCACCGCGTCGTGGCTGTAGAAGTAGCGCAGATAGTAGGAGGGTACGCAGCGAAGTGCCGTAAGTAACGTAGTCGGAAGGTCAACTTGTGCTGCCAGCTCGTCCAGATGCTTGGTGAGCAGCTCCGGCAGCACGTCGACGCCGTCGACGAAGGCCGCCCGTTCCCACGTGAGGTGGTTGAGCCCGACGTGGTCGAGCGTCACCGCTTCCGCGGGCACCCCGAGCATGGCGGCGAACCTGCGCTGGAACCCGATCGCCACGTTGCACAGCCCGACGGCCCGGTGGCCGGCGTCCAGCAGCGCCCGGGTCACGATGCCCACCGGGTTGGTGAAGTCAACGATCCAGGCGTCCGGCGCCGCCCGTACGGCGGCCCGTGCCGCCACGTCGAGCACCACCGGGACGGTACGCAGCGCCTTGGCCAGCCCGCCCGCGCCGACCGTCTCCTGACCCACGCGGCCGCAGTCGAGCGGGAAGGACTCGTCGCTGATCCGGGCGGCCTGGCCGCCGACGCGCAGCTGGATGAGCACCACGGAGGCGCCGTCGAGCCCGGCGTCCACATCGGACGTCCAGCTCACCCGGCCCGGGTGGCCGTAGCGGTGCAGGATGCGGCCGGCGAACGGGCCGATCACTGCGAGGCGGTCGGTGGCCGGGTCGACCAGGGCCAGCTCATCGACGCGCAGACCCGAGTCACGGAGCCGGGCGAACCCGTCCACCAGCTCCGGGGTGTACGTGGACCCGCCACCGATGACCGCGACCTTCATCCCTAGCCCTTCACCCCGGTGAGCGTGATGCCCTGTACGAATGCCTTCTGTGCGAAGAAGAACACGATGACGACCGGCAGCATGGTCAGGACCGTTGCCGCCGTCACCAGGTTCCAGTTCACATGGTGCAACGTACGAAACGACGCCAAGCCCAGCGACAGCGTCCAGTTCGACTCGTGCTCGCTGGTGTACAGCAGCGGGCCGTAGTAGTCGTTCCAGGCGTAGAAGAACTGGAACAGCGCGGCGGCGGCGATTCCGGGCTTCGCCATCGGGATCACCACCCGGATCAGCGTGCGCCACTCGCCGCACCCGTCCACCCGGGCGGCGTCGAGGTAGTCCTCCGGCACGGTCAGCAGGAACTGGCGCAGCAGGAAGATCGAGAACGCGTCGCCGAAGAGCATCGGAATGATCAGCGGCCACAGCGAGCCGGTCAGCCCGTAGCTGGCCCACATCAGGTACAGCGGCACCGTGGTCACCTGTGGCGGGAGCAGCATCATGCAGATCACGACGATGAAGACCGCGTTGCGGCCCCGCCATCGCAACCGGGCGAGCGCGTACGCGGCGGGGACGCTGGACAGCAGCATGAACGCCGTGGCGAGGCCCGCGTAGATCACCGTGTTGAGCAGGTAGGTCAGCATCGGCGTCTTGCGGAAGACATCGACGTAGTTCTCCGGGTGCCACGAGTTCGGCCACAGGTCGCTGGTCAGCGCCTGGCCGCTGGACATCAACGAGGTCAGCAGGATGAAGCCGATCGGCGCCAGGAACATCACCGCGAGGGCGATCGCGATGCTGTGCTGGGCGATCCAGAGCAGGATCGGTCGCGGGCGGGCTTGCTGGCGACCCACGCTCGCGGCGGCACGCTGCTTGGCGGGTAGGTCCACGATCGCGGTCATCGCGCCACCTCCCCGCGGAAGGTGCGGCGCAGCATCAGCGTGGTCACACCGAACGCGACGACGAACAGCACCACGGCCATGGCGTTGGCGTAACCCATCGCGTTGAACTGGAAGCCCATCACGTACAGCCACAGCGGGTACGTCGTCATCGAATGCTGCGGGTAGCCGAACGTCGAGGAAACGCCGCCGCCGGTGGTCGCCTGTCCACTCGCGACCGACGAGGCGACGGCCGCCTGTGTGAAGTACTGCAAGGTCAGGATCACGCCGGTTACCCCCGCGAAGATGATCACTGGCGAGATCGATGGCAGCGTGATGGCGCGGAACTTCTGCCAGGCGTTGGCGCCGTCGATGTCGGCCGCCTCGTAGTAGACCTCCGGCACGTCGAGCATCGCGGCCAGGAAGAGGATCGTGATGTCGCCGCAGCCCCACAGCGCCAGCAGCACGAGCGATGGCTTGGACCAGGTGGGGGAGTTGAACCACAGCGGCCCGTTGATGCCCAGGTGCGCGAGGATCGTGTTCACCGGCCCGGTACCAGGCTTGAACATGAAAACGAACGCCAGCGTCGCGGCCACCGGTGGGGCGAGCGCCGGCAGGTAGTAGATGGTGCGGAACACGCCGGTACCGCGCCGGACCTTCGTCAGCAGCGTGCTCACCGCGATCGCGGTGACCACCCGCGCCGGCACCATGACCACGACCAGCCAGGCCGTGTTGTAGGCCGCCTTGCGCAGGGTCGGCTCGGTGAGCATGGCCTTGTAGTTGGCCAGCCCGACCCATTCGGGCGGCGTCAACAGGTTGAACTTGTTGAACGAGAAGTAGACCACCGAGATGAGCGGATAGATCAGGAACACCGCGATACCGATGAGCAGCGGGGCGATGAACGACAGCACTGTCAGCTTGGCCCGCAGCCGCCGCCCAGAGGCCGACGGCCCCGGCCGGCGGGGGCTCCGCCGGCCGGGGATCGTCGGGGTGGTGGCCACCATGGTTAGCCGCCGAGCTGGATGAGCTGGTTGATCTGGTCGTCCACGCCCTTGAGCCCGGCCGGCAGGTCCTTGACCTTGCCGGTCTGGTACTCGGTCAGGAAGTCCTGGAACTTCTGCTGGTAGCCGGGGCCGACCGACGACGGGGGCGTCGTCGAGGAGGCCGGGTTCTTGAAGATGTCGATGAAGGTCTTGAACTCCGGCTCCACCTGCAGGTCGGACGAGGCGAGCGCGTCGGTGGTGGTGGGCACGTTCTTCAGCGCGTTGGCCAGCTTCACGATCGCACCGGTGTTCGTGGTCAGGTACTTGACCAGCTCCCACGCCGCCTCGGGGTTCTTGGCCGTACGGGCGACGCCGGTCACGTTGCCGGTGATGTACCCGGCGCCGTAGCGTGAGCCGTCCTTGGTCGGCAGCGGCGCCACGCCGAACTGCAGGTTCGGCTTGTCGGCCTTGATGAACGCGAGCCGGAACTCGGCGTCGATGTTGATGGCGACCTGGCCCTTCTCGAAGGCATTGTCCGGGCTGAACTCGTCACCGATCGCCGACTGGAACTTCGCCAGCTTGTCGTAGCCGTACCAGTCGACAAGCTCCTTCTGCCACTTGACCAGGTCCTGCCACGCCGGGTCGGAGCCGATGTTGGACTTCCCGTCGCTCTTGAGCCAGGTGGCGTTCACCGCGGGTGCCAGGTGCGCCGGCGAGTTCTCGTAGAAGCCCCACAGTGGCAGGAACCCGGCCACCTCGATGGTGCCGTCGGCCTTGCGCTTGGTCAGCTTCTTGGCGTCGTCGGCCAGCTCCTGCAGCGTCTTGGGCGGCTCGGAGAGGCCCGCCGCGGCGAACATCGCCTTGTTGTAGTACATGCCGTAGGCGTCGGCGAGCACGGGCATCGAGCAGCGCTTGCCCTGGAACTGGGTGTACTCCTTGACGGCCGCCGGGAACTTGTTCAGGTCGAAGTTGTCCCGCTTGATGTACGGGTTGAGGTCGATCCACGCACCTGAGGAGCAGAACTTGCCGACGATGTCGGTGGAGAACGAGACGCCCACGTCGGGACCGGTGCCGGCGCCGATCGCCTGGGTCATCTTCTCGTCGTCCTGGCCGCCCTTGGAGTTCACCGTGATCTTGGGATGGGACGCCTGGAAGTCCTTGATGATGGCGTCCATCGCCTCGCCCTCGCGGTCGGTGAACGGGTGCCAGAAGTCCACCGTGCCCGAGGCCTCGGCGGTCGGGGACGGCGGCGGCGCGGACTGCTTGGGCGCCGGGGTGCAGCCGGCCGCGACGAGCGCGCCGGCCGTGGCCAGGCTGAGCATGCCGAGCGCGCGGCGGCGAGCACCCGCGCGGGCGCCGGCCTGGGCGCGCGAGCGCGCACTCCTGCGCCAGAGATGCGTCATGGTGGCTCCTCTCCGGAGTTTTCGGGGGGAAAGGGGGTTATCGGTGAGGGGATCAGCCGTTGGGTAGGTGTACCGAGGCGATGAGCGCCTCGCGAACGGCGGCGAGCCCGGCTTCGAGAGCGCCGAGGAGCACCGCGTCGTCGTCGATGGAGGTGGGTGCGATGGTCGTCTCCAGGGGGGCGACCCGGCGCATGGCCACCGAAACGGCCTCGGCCAGCGCCCCACCGCCGGCCTGACCCAGGTCGCCGCCGAGCACGACCAGCGGTGGGTCGAGGACCGCCACCACAGCCGCGAGACCGACTGCGATGCGGTCGGCCAGCGCGGTCAGAAAGGTCGTCGCGACGTCTGCGCCGGTTCCGCCCGAGGCGACGGCCGTGGCCGCGTTGGCAAGGGCTTCCGCGGGTGTACGGGCGGACAGCCCGTGCGCCTGCGCGAGTCCGAGGACGGCCCGGCCGGCGACCAGCTCATGGAAGTCGACCTTGCCTTGCTCGTGGCCGCCCAGGGTGTCGGGAACGAATAGCGGCATGTACCCGATCTCGCCCGCCCCGCCCCGGGCGCCGCGCATCAGCATGCCGCCCAGGTCGATGGCGAGGCCGAGGCCTTCGCCCAGCCACAGCAGCGCGAAGCTGTCCGCGTGCCGCGCGGCCCCCGTCCCGCGCCGGCGTTCGGCGACGGCGGCCAGGTTGACGTCGTTGTCGACGCCGATCTGCGTGCCGAGCCGCTCCCGGATCGCCCTGATCAGACCGGGCCGGTTCCAGCCGGGCACGTCGACGTGGTGGATCGTGTCGCTGCGCGGGTCGTAGGAGCCGGCCACACCGAGCTGGACGTGTTCGATGCGAGTGGCGTCGGCCCTGGAGAGGGCCGACAGGTCGGCGACCGCCTCGGCGATCGCCTCGACCGGGTCGGTACGCGCGAAGTCGACCGCCTTCTCGAAGCGCCCCCGGATGGCGCCGTTCAGGTCGCACACGGCAGCGGCGATCGCCGGGATGTCCGGTGTCTCGATGCTGTCGCGTACCGAGATCGCAACCGCGTACGCGGCGTCCGCGTTGGCGGCGTAGACCTCGGCGTTGGGGCCCGGGCCGGCGCTCACGTGGCCGACCACGTTGGCCAGGCCCGCCTCGGTCAGCCGGCGCAGCGCCTCCGAGACGGTGGGCTTGGACAGTCCGGTCAGCTCCCGCAGCTCGTTGCGGGTCAGCTCGCCGCGCTCCAGCAGCAACGCCAGCGCCGCGCTCTCGTTCATCGCGCGGAGCAGCTTGGACGAGCCGGCGAGGCGGGCCACGAACGCTCCAACTTAAATAGGCAGACTAACTAACAATTGACTGGACGGTAAGCCGGCCGGAGCGCAATGTCAAGGGCGTGTTGCCAAGGCGTAATACCACACAGAGCTGGCCCGACGCGCGTCACGGCTGCTATCAGTGTGTGCTCCGGCACGGCCGCGGCGCCATCCCTTCTTCCGGCTCAGCGCAACCGGGTTTTCTAGATCCACAAGAATGGGGGTCCTAACGCGACAGTCCCCGCGCGACAGTTCACAGTGGATTCCGCGAAATCCTGGACTGCGAGCCGGTTTGATGGCAGCGTTGAAGGCATGGCGGAATCCGGAGTGAACTCGACAGCCGCGGCCCTGCTTGGGTTGCTACACGAAGGCCCCATGACCGGGGGTCAGCTGATGGCCGCGGCGCAGCGGCGACTGGGACCCTACTGGTCGATGACCCGTAGCCAGGTCTACCGGGAGCTGCCGGCGCTGGCCGAGGCCGGTTACGTGAAGATGGGCAAGCCCGGCGCGCGCTCCAGCCAGCCGTACTCGATCACGCCAGCCGGCAAGCGGGCGTTCATGCGCTGGCTCGCCGAGGCGCCCGGCCGCGAAGCGCTGCGCAACCCGGTGGCGCTGCGCGTGGCGTTCGGCGCTCACCAGTCCGCCGCCCAGCTCTCCGAGATCTACCGCCAAGCCACCGAACACCACACCGAAGCCATGAACGAAGCGCGGGAGCAGGCCAAGGAGGCGCGCAAGAACGGCGACGAGTTCGGCGCGGCGTCCCTGGAGTACGCCGCCAACAACCACCGGGCCGCGCTCGCCTGGCTCAAGACAGCGCCGACGAAGTAGCCGCCTGACCGCGCTCCGCTTCGCCCCGCACGCGAACGGCCCGTACGCTAGGAAAGCGTGACCGCTGAAGACTACGCAGACCGTCTCGCCCAGCTCGACAGCACGCTGCGCAACATCGAGACGGTGCTCGACCTCGACCGGCTCCGCAAGGAGAAGGCCGAGCTCGAGGACGCCGCCTCGACTCCCAACTTGTGGGACGACCAGGCGAACGCGCAGCGGGTCACGGCTCGGCTCTCGTATGTCCAAGGCGAGATCAACAAGGTGGAACGGTTACGGCAACGGGTCGACGACGCGCAGGTGCTGCTGGGGCTGGCCCGCGACGAGTCCGACGCCGGTTCGCTGGCGGAGGTGGGCACCGAGATCACCGCGCTGACCAAGGCGATCGGGGAGCTCGAGGTCCGCACGCTGCTCTCCGGGGAGTACGACTCCCGGGACGCCCTGGTCACCATCCGGTCAGGGGCCGGTGGTGTGGACGCCGCCGACTTCGCCGAGATGCTGATGCGGATGTACCTGCGGTGGGCCGAGCGGCACGGGTACCCGACCGAGGTCTACGACACCTCCTTCGCCGAGGAGGCGGGGATCAAGTCGACCACGTTCGCGGTCAAGGCCCCGTACGCCTACGGCACGCTCTCCGTCGAGCAGGGCACGCACCGGCTGGTGCGCATCAGCCCGTTCGACAACCAGGGGCGGCGCCAGACCTCGTTCGCCGCGGTGGAGGTGGTACCGGTCGTGGAGCAGACCGACGAGATCGACATCCCGGAGGACGACATCCGGGTTGACGTCTACCGGTCCTCCGGGCCGGGCGGTCAGGGCGTCAACACCACCGACTCGGCGGTACGGCTGACCCACCTGCCGACCGGGATCGTGGTGTCCTGCCAGAACGAGCGCTCGCAGCTGCAGAACAAGGCGACCGCCATGGGCGTACTGAAGGCGAAGCTCCTGGCGCTCAAGCGGGCCGAGGAGACCGCGAAGATCGACGCACTACGGGGCGACGTGGCCGGCGCCTGGGGCGACCAGATGCGCTCCTA
>WNGB01001065.1_pt1 | contig 44784 bp, 36 predicted proteins | sample 5400681 | NCBI WGS metagenome assembly WNGB01 (sample SAMN13153367, study PRJNA577476) | soil metagenome | isolation source: 115 cm soil or saprolite under grassland replicate 2 | place: USA:California | collected 2016-06-15 | reverse complement strand
GAGCGATACGCAGCGTGACGTGTTCTTCCGACCGAACGGATGGCGTTGGATGTGTCGGCCGCTGCTGGCGAAGACCGCAAAGCGGTGCGCGCTCGTTGTTTCCTGGAACCTGTTCGTCACGTTACCTCCTTGGCGAGGGTCAACGGTGAACCCGCGCAGCACGTAACGATTTTTGGCGAAGGACAGGATCCCGTGTGCTGGGCGAGACAAAACCCGTTCAAACGCTTGGAGAGACGCGACTCGCAGTCGCGTTCAATCGGCTTCTGCTTCCGGATGGGCGGACCTATGCGCTGGATTCGTTCATGGGCCTCAATGACATCGGAGACGCAGGTCTGCGCGACCAGGTGAATCAGCACTACAAGTCGACATTCGGGGCGTCAGCTGCGGTCGGCCTCATCAGTGGCTTCGCGCAGTACGGAGGCGGGGATCGAACAGTCGTCATCGCCGGCAATGTAGGCGATTCGACGGCACAGGCGACGGCGCAAGCATGAACCAACAAATGCAGCCGTTGGGGAGCGAGGAAGAACAGCTCTATTCGCTGCCGGCAGGAACGTAAATAACCACGTTCGCTACGGCGCCCGCCGTCACATGGACGACTGCTTCGCCACTCCGGCCTCCCGGCGCGATGGCGCGGAGGACCCACTCGCCGGCAGGCAGCGCATCCAGACTGAACATCCCTGAATCGTTCGATACCGGGGCGATGTCTGGTGCAGGTCCCGGGCCGGTCACGATAGTGATCGTCGCGTCCCGAATTGGATTACCGTCATCTCGCCGGACCACGCGTCCTCGCAGGTTTCCACGCATTCCTCGCTCCGATCGGTTCGCCGAACGCGTCCCCCCACCTCGCCGCGGCGTCCGCGGCGCGCCGGTGACCTCGATCGTCACTTCGCTCAGGGCATTGTCGAAGACATGCACCGTGGCCGTGCCCGTCTCGCCGGCCGGGCCGAGGGCGCGCAGCAGCCACTCACCCTCGTGCAGGCCATCCAGGAAGAAAGAACCTTCCGCGTCGGTGACAGGAAGAACGTCAGGCTCACGTCCTTCTCCGCTGACGACCGAGACTGTGGCGCCTGGGACCGCTTGCCCGTTGAAGTCGCGCACCACATGACCGCTGACACTGCCGGGCACGAGTGTCGGCAACTTGCTCGGCCGGGACGGCTCGACATCCCGGCCTGGATCTCGATCCGCTCGATTAGCTGACTGGTCGCTGCGTACTCCGTGCACTGCGATGGTGACGTCGCTGAGCGCGTCGTCGAACACGTGTACCGTCGCTTTGCCCAGGACCTCACCGCGCGATCCTTGCGTCATGAACACCCACTCGCCTTCGATCAGGTTGTCGAACGCGAACGCTCCTGAGCGATCGGAACTCACCGAAATCGTTGCTCGCGGCGAAGCCGGCGAGGACACACCCGACCGCCTGCCCGATACCATCATGTCGGCAATCGGATCTTCGCTATCCGCCCGGACGACCGATCCGCGCACGCTTCCGCGCATGATCACATCCTTGAGCGGCCGGCCCCATCCGCGGGGCCGGCCACGCCTCTGATTGACTGCTCGGTACGTCTACAGCTTGCTCCACGCGAGCAGGCGTTGGTACACGGGCTCGGTCACCCGCGTCGCGGAGTTGCCGGACGCATTTCCGTAGTTGTGGATGCCGATCACATACCGCTGACCGGCGCGCATGATGTACACCGGCGCGCCGCTCTGTCCGCCCATCGTATCAATGTCGTAGATCATCGTCTTCGCCGTGACGGTCTTGATGACGCGCGACATGCCCCACAGCTCGGCGAATGACTTGTCGCCAGGATAGCCGCCAAGGACCGACGGCTGCGCGACGATTTTCGCCGCATCGAAGTTCGCGCAGCCGAAGCTTCCGAGCGCGCGGCCGCCGAATGCACCCGACGGCAGCACAATGCAGCCGTAGTCGCTCTCAGGCTTCTTGCCGTTCACCCAACCCGCGACGGATCGAAGCGTGCTCGACTCCACCTGCCCGTATGGACGCGAGGTGCCATTGGCGCCTGGAATCACTTCCACTCTTCGTGCCCAACCGCCTTGATCGTGGAGGAAGACGCAGTGCCCGGCCGTCGCCACAGCACGCGGCCCGATGAGGAAGCCCGTGCCGCGGTACGTCGATCCGCTCGGGAACGTGATGCGCAATGCGCACACGCGACGCCACGGAATGTTCGTCGTATTGGTAATCCGCACACGGTCATCGGTTCCGAGAATGACCTCCATCGCCCTCGCAGCCTCTTCGACGAAGGTCTCGTCGACCGCTTCCGTCGCGGCCTCGAACGACTCCTTGGCCTGGGCTTGCTGCAAGAGCTTCGCGATAAGACCAAGCAGGTTGCTCCTGCCTGACGCCGACGTCAGGGCCGCCTTGCCCGCTGCAGTGGCCGCCGATACGACAGGCGTCGGGATTCGCTTCACCGCCTGCTTCGCGCGCGGAGACAGCCTGCTCATGACACCTTTGGCAATTGCCGGTCCGACGCTGGAAATCAACGTCGGTGCCAGCGCCGCCAGAATCGGAAAGAACTCCTGTTCGGCCTCTTCGCCCGCCTCCCCCGCATCAAGGAGCGGCTTCGAAACAGCGGCCGCGCCCTCTTCTCCGAACTCCGTCGCTTCGTACGATTCTGCTCCGGAACGAAGGTCCGAAAGGGCTGTTTCCTCGCCCGATTCCATCGCCGCCCGTATCTGCTCAGGGGTCGCTTCGATGGATTCCTCGCCCGATTCTGCCGCTTCGGCGCTCGCCACCTCCTCGTGGGAAGCGGCAGCCTCCACCGCGGACTCCTGCGGCCTGGAGGGTGCCTGTGCCACCGCATCTCCCGCAACTTCGCCGAATGCGTGCTGACTCTCTGAGGGAGTGAGCGCACCGGCGCGCGCCTGAACTCTCGGCGGCCGTGGAGCGGGCCGAGGAACAGCCCGTTGAACCGCGGCGCCGCTGGACAAGTCTTCTTCGTCGACGCCGACGCCACCGGCGCCCGTTTGCTCGAGTGTCGTCGAGCCGTACTTCTCGTTCGCCATGATCCCCCCTCTCGTTGGTCTGATACGCGAGGGCAGATTAGATCCGGTCAATGCGCGCACCAAGACACGCCTTGCCGGAATATTCGCCGAAACATTCACCGGAGCGCCGTTGCTGAACAATCGCGCGTGAGATGCGCGATTCGAAGCAATTTCACATTGCGAGGGACAAACGCAGAGAGTAGACTTGCGGTCCTCACAGCCGTTGTTCGAGTCGGTTATGGCGGCAATCGCCCGTGTGGCCCGGCAGGAACCCGAAACAGCCAGAGACCTGCCAGGTCACGGCGCCGGCCTCAGCCATACACCAGCGATCCTCTCCATCGACGATGATGTCGGAACGCGCGAAGTCATCCATTGGGCGCTCACTCTCGCGGGCATGGATGTCAAAACGGCGGATTCTGCTGCGGAGGGCCTCGCCTTGGCGCGGCAGCGTCGTTTCGAGCTGATGCTCGTGGATCAGCGACTGCCGGACATACAGGGTACCGAACTCATTCGAATGATGCACAACGAACGGCTGACGTGGCCGTTCGTACTCATCAGCGGATTCCTGACGACAGCCATCACTGTCGAAGCGATGAAGCTGGGTGCCATCGACGTCATCGAAAAGCCGTTGGATATCGATGATCTTGTGCCAATCGTCTGCAACGCTCTCGAGGACGTCCGAACAGGCGAGCGAACGAGAGCGATTCGCGCTCACGATCGCCCTGACAGTGGGCTGGTCCACGAAAGCCACGTCTGGCACGACATGCGGCCCGGCTCGGCTGCGGAGCGATGGGCGCTGCACGTGCTGAAAGCGTGCGAGTCGGCAAGAGATCTCAAGACGATTGAGGATTGGGCTGCGTATATAGGTGTCAGCTACAGCAGTCTTCGCGAAAGCTGTCACGTGCTCGGCATTTCGGCGCGCGACGCCCGCGATTTCATGCGCGTCCTGCGGGCCGTGCTGAAATGTCGCCGTCACCGCTGCAGCCCTGAGGTGCTGCTGGACGTGAGTGACGGACGCACGCTCGAAAAGCTCCTGCGGCAAGCAGGACTGAGCAGCGACTCTGTCGACACGGCGACGCCACATCGGTTTCTTCGCGATCAACACTTCATCTCTCGAGAGAACGCAGGTCTTCGGATTCTGACGCTGTTCTTACTGCAGCGATGCCATCTCTAATTGCCCAGTACCGCAGGGATGGACGTGTCTGTCGCGATAGTCGAGGGTAGCGTCCCGAGTGCTCCACCACAGAAGGCGCATGGACCGGCGCGGTATACTGGCGCTGGCGCATCGGGGCGTCACCCACGTCCGCGGAAAGGACTGCGTCCACCCCGACATCGGTCTTGTCGTCGTCAGGATGATCTCTTTTCCTGCCCGGGAGAGCGGACAACGGGCGCGTATGGCTGTGCGGTAGGCACGGCCGGGAGAGGAGCTCGCCGCCGAGCGGAGGGCCCGAGAAGTCCTCGCCCGCCTGTTTCGTTGAGAGCGAGACGAGAGACTGGGGTTAGGGTTCTGATATGGAAAGACCGTTATTCAACCGTTGAGGATAAGGCCTGTGGGAATGTGGGCGCGCGTGGGAACGCCGCCGGCAGTTGAAAGCCGTTGGCGAGTAAACCCACCCAAGACCACTTCGGGCCGCTACAAATTGTCAGTCATTTGTCAGTCACGACAGAGCTGCCGCGAGTCGCTGACCCGAAAATGATTGATTCTCTTAGGAATTTGGCGCGCCCTGCAGGACTCGAACCTGCGACCTCCTGGTTCGTAGCCAGACGCTCTATCCAACTGAGCTAAGGGCGCGGCGAAACCCCAATTATAACATCCCAGCATGGCCGCTCAAGTCGTCGAGTCCGTCGAGCGCCGGCTTACAATGAGCGGTTGTCGGGCGGATGTGACTGACGAACAGTGGATGCGGTATGCGCTCAACCGAGCGCTGCAGGCGGATGAGCGCGGCGAGGTCCCCGTCGGCGCGGTTCTCGTGATCAACGGCGACCTGATCGGCGAGGGTTTCAACGAACCGATCGGCGCCAACGATCCGACCGCTCACGCGGAGATCGTCGCCATGCGGCGTGCCGCGGCGCAGGTCGGCAACTATCGCCTGACGGGCGCCACGCTCTACGTCACCATCGAGCCGTGCCAGATGTGCGTCGGCGCGATGATCCACGCTCGCGTCGCCCGGCTCGTCTACGGCGCGCCGGAGCCGAAGGCCGGCGCGATCGAGTCGGCCATGAAAGCCCACGAGCACCCGTCACTCAACCACCGGCTGGAGGTCCGCGGCCGTGTGCTCGAGGACGACTGCCGCGAGGTGATGCAGCGATTCTTCGCCGGCCGCCGCCAGACGAATCGCGCCGAGTCGTAGTACAATAAGCAGTTCCGGCTGCGTTGAGTCCGGACGACGTGCGACGCAACGCAGTGAGCGTAAGCGAGCGGCAAGCTCTGAGCGCCAAAAGTGCGAACGGAGTGGAGCGAGCAGCGAAGTGCGAGCGAACGCACTGAGCTTAAGTGAACGGCGTGGATCGCGAGCGCCAAGCAAGCGCCTGCGGCCGCAAGCGAGCGCCGGAGGGTTGTCGTCGCGAAGCGACGACTGCGAGCGCGCAGCGAGGTGGAGAACGTAAAGAGGCTCCACCGAGCGAAGTTAAATTTGGAGAGGTACCGAAGTGGTCGTAACGGGGGCGCCTCGAAAGCGTCTTGCGGAGTAATCCGCACGGGGGTTCGAATCCCTCCCTCTCCGCCAACCTTCTTTTCTTCCGAGGGGCTTCGTCCCTCGGACTCCCCTACACGCTCACTCGCGGGGGCCCCTGGCCCCGCTTCCGCCTCCGCTGAAGCTACGGCGGACGCGCCGAAGCGCCTCCGGCGCGAAGGCGGGCCGTTCGCGTGGCTCACTCGCTGCGCTCGTTCGCTTCTGTTTGACAGCCGCAGAGGTCGGAAAGGGCCTAGGCGAGCGAGCGAGAAATGCGGCGCGGACTAATCAAGGCCCGCTATGTCTTTTTCCCGCTCCTCCGCTTGCCGGGTGGTGCGTTGGCAATCGGCGGTGGCGTTTCGACCGGCGAGGCCGCAGCCAGTCTGCGAGTCGCCGTGCGCGTCGCCGGCAATCGCTTTTTGCCGTGCATCACCGACGCGAGATAGTTGTTCGCGAAATCCGTCTTCAGCTCCACCCAGAGCGGCAGGTGGTCCGAGACCTGGAACGTGCGCCATGACTGGTAGAGCCGCTCCAGTTCCTTCTTGCTCGTGGCGTTCTTCACCTTGTCCGGCGCGCTTCGCTCCATCGCCCCGCGATACCGTTCCGCCTCGCGCGGTCCGTAGATCGCCGCCTGAAAATCGAAGACGCCGCCGCAGCTTGCTTTCAACTGACCCTTGGGATCGTGGAAGGCAATCTGGTCGAAGTGCTTGCTCCTCTCCAGGTTGGTGCCCGTCGCATCCTCATCGGCGGGCGGCTCGACGTCCGAACCGCTGACGGTGCGATCCCGGGCCGTCAGCTTTTTCAGAGCATCGGGTACGACGAAACTGTTCTCCGCCAGGGCCGCACTCGTTTTGTCTCCCGCCTTGCTGAAGATGTTGAAATCTCCCAGCAGCACGACGCTCTCAGGTTCACCGTCCGCAACGTTCTGGCGCCGCTCGTTGCGCGCGGCCAGGGCCTGGGAGACCGCGCGGATCTCCTCGACACGGATCGGATCGTTCGGCTTGGACTCGCCGTAGTAGATGTGCACGCTGCACAGCGATAGACGCCGCCAGCCCACCTTGAAGGCGCAGATGAACGGACTCCGCGCCGGCTGTCGCACGGCCTTGCCCTTCACTGGTGGCAGCGCCAGTTCCCCGGCCAGATGATCGAAGCGCACTTTCCGGCCGTCGTACACGAACGCGATGCGCTCGCTGTTCCCTGACGTCCCGAGGGTGACATCGGTGACGAGGTACTCCCACCACCCGCCCAGCATCCTGATGAGACGCTGAAGGTTGTCCAGGTTCTGATTGATCTCCTGCAGCGCGACGAGATCGAAATGGCTGACGATCTCGGCGATGTAGAGGAGGGATTCGTCGAGACGCTTTCCAAACTTATGGTCAGCGCCGAACTCGCGCAGGTTCCACGTGGCGATCAGGACGCTCGACATCACGTTGCGCGGAGGTACTTCTTTCGAGAGCTTGTGGCGCAGACTCAGGAGCCGGCGCGCAGCGTCCTGCGCCTGATCTGCGTGGCCGGCATCGGTCAGATCGTCGAGTACGCCTTTGTAGTACGGCATGTGGCGCTCCTGTCGCAGGGTTATCGACTGCTCTCCAGCGCCGCCATGTTACGCGCACCGGACGTTGCGCGTCTCGTGTAGGTGTGAGTCCTACAGGAATTTCGGGCGGTGATCGCCCTGCCACGCGGCCGTTCGCCGTCAGTCGCGGCTGCGCGCGTCTGCGGCGATCGCCGTCAGCAGGGTGCGCCATTCCTCAGCCCGTGCATAGTCGCCTGTGATCGTGACGATCTTCTGCTTCGCGTCGATGTCGTAGGCCAGCGGCATCGGCGGACACTCAGGCGGACCGCGTGGCATCGTGCGGCATCGGCCGCTCGACGATTCGCCACGCCATCAGGAAGCGATTGGCGATCGCCAGTGCGCATGCCATCGCTTCTTCGCGCGTCTCGAAGATCTCCACGCGCAGCCGATGTGGAACCACTCGCCAGCGTCCGTCCACCCGCTCCACAATGACCGTCTCCGGCGGCACTTCCCACGGGAATGTCATATCCGTGAGGTACTGCGCGGGCACGGATGTGAAGCTGTAAGACGCTGGAAGCATGTCTCAGACACCGAGCAGTAAATCGATGACGAGCTGATCGAGTTGCTCGTAGGGAAGCGCGCGCTTGGACAGCGGCTCGCGATCGAAGGAACGCGCGCCGAGCGCGGCCGCTGCGTCTCGAGTATATAGGCCGATCGCTGCTGAACCCGCGCCCGACTGAAACTCCGCGAGCAGAGCCTGGATTCGCGTGTCCTCCCGGAATTCCCGCGCCTTCTCTTTCAGAATCAAGTACGTGCGCATGCAGCCGCGCGCGAATTCCCAGACCCCTTCCTCGCTTTCCGTGCGATAGGCGTGCGCATCGAAATGGCGGGGACCGTCGTATCCCGATTCCTCGAGCAGCTTGACCAGAAAAAACAGCGGCTTGATCGACTCGGACCCGAAACGCAGATCCTGATCGAATCGGCCCGGTTTCTGATCGTTCAGGTCGATGTGGAACAGTTTCCCCGCTTCGAGTGCCTGTGCCACCGCGTGGAAGAAGTTCAGGCCCGCCATCTGCTCGTGCGCGAATTCCGGATTCACGCCGACCATTTCCGGATGGGCAAGTGTAGGAATGAACCCAAGATACGCGCCCGTCGTCGGAAAATACATGTCCCCGCGCGGTTCGTTCGGCTTCGCCTCCAGCGCAAACCGCATCGAATACTTCTTGTCGATGGCGTACTCGCAGAGGAAATCGATCGCTTCCCTGAACCGCACGATCGCAAGGACAGGATCCTTCGCGGCATCGACTTCGGCCCCTTCGCGTCCGCCCCAGAAGACATACATGCGCGCGCCAAGCTCGGCGCCGAGATCCATCGCGCGCATTGTCTTCTGGACGGCGTAGGCGCGGACCTCTGGATCGTTCGCGGTAAAGGCGCCATCCCTGAACACCGGGTCCGTGAACAGGTTCGTCGTCGCCATCGGGACCGTCATGCCTGTCGCTTCGAGGGCGCGGCGAAAGTCGCGGACGATGCGGTCGCGCTCCGCCGGTGTCGCGTCGATCGGAACGAGATCGTTGTCGTGCAGGTTGACGCCGAATGCACCCAGCTCGGCCAGCTTGTGGACCGACGTAACCGGATCGAGCGGTGGCCGGACCGCTTCGCCGAACGGATCCCGCCCCCGGTTGCCAACGGTCCAGAGCCCGAATGTGAACTTGTCGGCGCGTTCCGGATTCAGTCTCATTGATCCTTCTCCAAGGCCCCCTTATCGTAGATTAGTTGGGATGAGTCTTGCGCACCTGACGCTGGCGAGCCGGGACGTGGAGAGGACAGCGTCGTTCTTCGAACAAACGCTCGGCTACTCGCGCGATCCGCTTCCTGGGAACGTCGTCGGAGAGACGGTGTGGCTGAACATCGGCCGCGGGCAGCAGATGCACGTGCTCTATGCCGAGGGTTTTGAGGTCTCGGCGTTCGAAGCGGAGTTCGGCCGGCACGTCGCGGTCTATTACCCGCGCGCGCGCTTTGATGCCTTGAAAGAGCGGCTCGTGCGGCACGGAGCGGTCCTGATCGATCCGCTCCGCGCCACGCCGTTCGAACGGTTCTTCTTCCGCGAGCCGGTCAACGGCTACGTCTTCGAGGTGATCGAGCAGTCAGCCTAGAACCCCTTCGCCAGCCACTTCGACCAGTAGAACGTCAGCGGCACCTTACCCGTGTTGACGATCCCGTGCATCACGTTGCCCGCGCAGTACATCACGGCGCCCGGCCCGACGTTCGTCGTTTTTCCGGCGCATTCGATCTCGCCGGTGCCCGAGGCGATGATGAGGAACTCCTCCTCCGGATGCTGATGCGGCGGATGCGGACTCGCGCCCGGTTCGAGCACGCACATACCTGCGCAGACGCCGCTCAACTGGTCCGTGGGGCCGTTGTAATGGGTGAAGACGCGGCAGCCGTCGACGAGATCGGCAGACCCGAGCGCATCGAGATCGACGACGCCGTCCGGTAGCTTCGCGGCCGTGGTGGACGCGCTGACGACGTTGGATTCCTGCTTGGCCATGACTGTGTCGATTCTCCTCCCAAGAGTTTAATCCGCACTCATTCGAATCTCCATCCGAAGCCGATGGCGACGTTGATGCTGTCGCGGTTTTCAAATGGCGAGAATGTGGTGATATCGCTGGCGTCGAGGCGGAGGACGAGCCGCTTCGCCGGGTAGGTTTCGATGACCGCGCCGAAGTCGAGGATGCGGGACGTCGCGCGGCCAAGGACAACCCGCTGGCCCGGTGTGAACGCCGATTTCACAGCGCTGTCGTGGGAATCGACGCCCGCGCGGATCTTCCCGAAGTAGCCCAGGCGGCCCGAACGCGTGCCGATTTTTGCGCCGCCAAGGGCGCGCACGACGCGTCCGCCGGTCTCCGGCGAATGGACCGATTCCTTGCGGAGCAACACGGCGAAGCTGCCGTCCGCGTCGACCCAGCGCGTGATGCTGCGCGATGCGAAGGCGCCGATGGTTCCGCTGCGCAGCAAGTCGATGCCGCCGAAATCCGGGGCATACGTCGTGTGGCCGGTCTGTGCGCCAACCGTCCACCGCACAGGGCGCGAAGTCTCCGGCGTGGACGAGGGCGCTCGACCGGCTCGATACGACACTCCGGCGGTGAACTGCGCGGTGCTGCGAACGGACGCGGGTATCTCGACGACGAGCACCGCGCCTGACGGCGACGGTTCAGAATGGCCGATCTCCGCGCCGCGGATGGCATAGAAGGGACCAGTCCACTCGGCGTACGCCGTCCAGTGCGGCGCGACCCGAACGTCGACGCCGGTCCCCATGTCCAGCGCAACCTGCGTCCGGCTCCCCGTCACGAGCTTGTCCTCGCCTATCGCGGTAATGACGTCGGTGAAATGCAGCAGCGTCGGCAGCAGCACGCCGTAAACCGAGAAGCGGCGGCGCGCCACGAACGCTCCGCGTACGCCCGCTTGCAGCTCGATCGCCTTTCCACCCTGAACGAGGAACGACGGCGGCCGCCGTTCGGGAAACAGGGTGATACGCGCGTCGATCGCCGCGCGCGGCGCCAGAGGAATGGCGACGCGAACGCCCGCGCCACTGACGCTCTTGACGCCTTTGAACGCGAGCGAAGCCGCGTGGGCCCCGATTTCGACGGGCACTGCCGGATCCTGCGCATGCGCAGGAAGCGCAGACACGAGAAGCCCCAACAGAGCAGTGAGACATAGTTGGGAAGCAGCCTGCATAGACGCGAAGTGTAAACGAGATACACTCCGCTCGCTTATCGCAGCGCCAGCTTCGCTTCTTCTGTGAGATACCGAACCGCCAGCCGGGTCTCGCGCACCATCAGCATGCAGCCGATGACCAGTCCGGTCACACCGAGGGTTCCGACCATGAGGCCGACGATCGCGAAGGCATTGGCAAAGGGCACGTTTCTGATCGTCGCCAGCGCCGAGCCGAGCACCGCGATGAGTGCGGACGCGGCAAACGCGCCGAACGACGTGTAGAACCAGCGGAGCGCGCGCAACAGCAGCTGCGACCGGATCTGCAGCCCGTCCGCGTTCGCGCTCGTCGGCGCCCACTTCAGCAGCTCGTACAACTCGCGCAACTTATCGTCGCTGATCGGCCGCGGCAGCCACTTGTAGTGCGTCTGCGCCTCACGAAACAGCGTGTCCAGCGATCGATCGTCAACGCGTTCTGCCACAATCCACCTCCGTTCTCATCATAGCGACGAAAACGGCTTAGCTTGCTCCGGTCCGATCCTTTGCCTAACGTAAAGGACATGCCGGTGAGGCTTAGTCGATGGCGTGCTCGCGAATGCGTGAGCGGGTGACATAATCTGACCGTGCCCGTCACCGACGCGTACGACGCCCTCGCCGGCGCGCGCCACTCCGATCCCTTCTCAGTCCTCGGCCCCCACGTCGAAGACGGCCGTCTCGTGATCCGGACGTTCCAGCCGACCGCCGAACGCGTGGACGTGCTGCATGCAGGCGGACCGACGGAACTGCGGCGCGCGCACGACACCGGCGTGTTCGAGGCGCCATTCTCCGGCTCCGACATCTTCGATTACCGCCTGCGCGTGACGTATCCAGGCGGCCACAGCGTGGACATTGACGATCCGTACCGCTACGGCCGCGTCATCACCGAGTACGACGTCTACCTGTTCTCGCAGGGCAAGCACACGCGGATTTACGACAAGCTCGGCGCGCACCTGATGCAGATCGGCAACGCGCACGGCGTGCATTTCGGCGTGTGGGCCCCCAACGCGGATCGCGTCAGCGTCGTCGGTGACTTCAACGGGTGGGACGGCCGGTTGCACCCGATGCGGCGGCTGGGTCCCACGGGCGTTTGGGAAATCTTCATCCCCGGCATCGAGGCCGGGCAGCGGTACAAGTACGAGATCCGATCGAACCAGCACGGCGAGCTGCTGCTCAAAGCGGATCCGTACGGTTTCCGTTTCGAGCGGCCGCCGCTCTCGGCATCCGTCGTGGCGCGACGCAACCACGAATGGGAAGATGCGCGGTGGTTCGTCGATCGCGCCGGCTGCAACGCGTGGTTCAAGAAGCCCGTCGCGATCTACGAAGTGCACCTCGGCTCGTGGGCACGCGTGCCGGAAGATCGGGATCGCTGGCTGACGTACCGCGAGCTGGCGCAGCGGCTCATCCCGTACGTGAAGGAGATGGGCTACACGCACATCGAGCTGCTGCCCGTGATGGAGCACCCGTTTTTTGGATCGTGGGGCTACCAGGTCACAGGTTTCTTCGCCCCCTCGAGCCGGTACGGCACGCCCGACGACTTCAAGGCCTTCGTCGATGCGTGCCACCAGCATGGCATCGCGGTCATTCTCGACTGGGTGCCGGGACATTTTCCGAAGGACGCGCACGGCCTCGCGCGCTTCGACGGGACGCATCTGTACGAGCACGCGGATCCGCGGCAGGGGGAGCACCGCGAGTGGGGGACGCTGATCTTCAACTACGGCCGCAACGAGGTCCGCAACTTCCTGCTCGCGAACGCGCTGTTCTGGCTCGAGGAGTACCATCTCGACGGTCTTCGCGTCGATGCCGTCGCCTCAATGCTGTATCTGGATTTTTCCAAGCAGCCGGGGGACTGGGTCCCCAACAAATACGGCGGTACCGAGAACCTCGAGGCGATCGATTTCCTCCGGCAGCTGAACGCCCTCACACACGGCGAGCATCCCGGCTCGATCACGATTGCCGAAGAATCCACGTCGTTCCCGGGCGTCACGCGTCCGACGCATCTCGGCGGCCTTGGTTTCACCTACAAGTGGAACATGGGCTGGATGAGCGACACCCTCGAATACGTGGAGCAGAATCCGATCTTCCGGCGTTACCACCACCGGCTGCTGACGTTCTCGCTCCTCTACGCCTTCAGCGAGAACTACATTCTTCCGTTCTCACACGACGAAGTCGTGCATCTGAAAGGCTCGATGTGGGGGAAGATTCCCGGCGATGACTGGCAGAAGGCCGCGACGCTGCGGGCCCTCTACGGCTACATGTACGCACATCCCGGCAAGCAGTTGATGTTCATGGGAGGCGAGATCGGCCAGCACCGCGAGTGGAACCACGATCGCAGCATCGACTGGCATCTCCTCGAGCAGCCGCTGCACAAGGGACTCCAGCAGTTCGTGAAAGATCTCAACCGCACGTATCGCACAGAGCCGGCACTGTACGAGTGCGACTTCGAGGCATCCGGCTTTCAATGGATCGACTGCAACGACAGCGACAACTCGGTGGTCGCGTTGATGCGTCGCGCGCAGGACAGGAATGATTTCGTGATCGCGATCGTCAACTTCACGCCTGTGCCGCGATACGGATACGTCCTGGGAGCGCCGCGTGCGGGACGGTACGACGAAGTGTTGAACAGCGATTCAGACGCCTACTGCGGCAGCAACATCGGCAACGACGGCATCGTCTACACCGAGCCAATCCCCTCGCACGGCCATCCGCAGTCGATGCGCCTAACGCTGCCTCCGCTCGGATTCCTGCTGCTCAAGCCCCACTCATCTTCAGAATCCACTCCCACTCCTTCTCAGGCACCGGCATAACCGAGAGCCTGGGAATGCGCGTGAGAGGGAAGTCCGCGAAGCGCTTGTCCGCCTTGATCGCGGCCAGCGTCACCGGCGCCTCGAGCTTCTTCACCGGTTCGACGTCCACCGCGTACAGCTTGCCTGTTTTGTCGGCGGGATCGGCGTACGCGTCCGCGGCCGCCCGGCAAACGCCCACGACCGACTTCTCCTTCCCCGTGTGATAGAAGAAGATCTTGTCTCCCTTCTTCACGCTGCGCAGGTTGCGCTGCGCGACGGGGTTTCGGACGCCGGTCCACGACGTCTTTCCGTCGCGGGCGAGATCGTCGTAGCTGTAGTTTTCCGGCTCTTCTTTGAACAACCAGTTCATGGCCAAGGATTCTAAGCCCGCCTGGGAAGATCTGCGACTCACCGACAGGATCGAGCCGGGCGTCCGCGTGCTGCTGATCGGCATCAATCCGGGCGTGATGTCGGCAAGGACGGGACATCATTTCGCCGGACCGACGAACCGCTTCTGGCGCCTCCTCTACGAATCGGGCATCGTCCCTGAACCGGTAAGTCATATAGACGACGTGCGGCTGCCCGTGTGGGGCATCGGGATGACGAACCTCATCGCGCGTCCAAGCCCGGGCATCGACGTCCTCAAACCGGACGAGTACATTCGCGGATGGCAGATCCTCGAGCAGAAGATCGATCGCTTCCGTCCGAAGATCGTCGCGTTCGTCGGCGTGACGATGTATCGCGCGTTGTGGAAGGTGCTTGGTCACGCCGAAGCCCCTGCGGTGAAGCCTGGATTTCAGCACGCGACGGTGCACGGCGCGCGATTGTTCGTGCTGCCGAACCCGAGCGGGCGCAACGCGCACTTCTCGTACGACGACATGCTGGCGGCATTTCGTGCGCTCGCGAAAGCCATGCACACCCAGCCGGCCGTCGGGACGAAGCCGAAGCCCAGCAGAAAAACTGGCGCGCGCGCGCGACGGATGCGTACGCCGAAACGGACGCGCGTTCGATCCGGTTGACAAACCGGGTGGGAGGCGTATGGTGCTCGATCTGATGGAGACCGCCTGGCACGACGTACGGTATGCGATGCGGACGCTGGGTCGGACACCGGGATTTTCCGCGGTGGTCGTCATCATCATCGCGTTCGGCATCGGCGCCACTACAGCGATCTTTACGTTGCTCGACGGTCTCATGCTGCGCCGGCTGCCCGTGACTGATCCGCGCGGACTCGTCGAACTTCTCAGCCGCTACCCGGGCGAGCCGCACATGAACGGATTCTCGTGGAAGGTGTACGAATACTTCCGCGATCACAACCACGTGTTCTCCGCCGTGACGGGCGTGTCGCCCGTGCGTCTGCAGGTCCGCGGCGAGGGAGCCGAACCCGAAACGCTCGAGGGCGAGTACGTGGCGGGTGATCTCTTTCAAGTGCTGGGCATGCAGGCCGCGCTCGGCCGCCTGATCGCGCCCGAAGACGCGCGCGCGGACGCCGCTTCCGTCGCCGTCGTGAGCTGGTCCTACTGGAAAAGCCGGCTGAATGGAAACCCGTCCGCGGCGGGCAGCCGCATCACCGTGAACGGCGCGCCGGTGACGGTGATCGGCGTGACGCCACGCGCGTTTCATGGGCTGCAGACCGGCATTGCGCCCACGATGTGGCTTCCGGCGGCGCGTCCGGTGCCGCTGGGCCTGATCGCCCGGTTGAAGCCTGGAATCTCGATCGCACAGGCGCGCGCCGAAATGCAGGTGCTGCACCGCTTCCGTATCGAGGATCTCGCCAGGACGAGCCGCGATCCGCTCTGGCTCCAGGCGCAGCTGGACGTCGAGTCCGCGGCCACTGGATTCTCGGCACTACGCGATCGCTTCGCGACACCGCTGCAACTGCTGATGGCAGGCGTCACTCTGCTGTTGCTGATTGCGTGCACGAACGTCGCGAGCATGCTTCTCGCACGCGGCGCGGCGCGGCGCCGCGAGATCGCGGTCCGCGTGTCATTGGGCGCAAGCCGCCTTCGGCTCGCGCGCCAGGTATTAATCGAATCGCTCCTTCTCTCTATTGGCGGCAGCGCGGCGGGTCTCGTGCTCGCCTACGTGGGGGCTGACGCGCTGGTCCGCCTGATGGTCTCGGGACGGGCGCCCGTCGGCGGCTGGCCGCCGAATCTCGATATCCAGACCATCCCGGACGCGCGAGTCCTGCTGTTCACCGCCGGAATCGCGATCGCCACGGGCGTGCTCTCCGGTCTCGCGCCCGCGTTGAGCGCGTTCCGTTCGGCGCCCATGACGTCGCTTCGGGAGATTGGCAGCACGGCCGATCGCCCGGCGGCGCGCGTCGTCGCCAGGCGTCTTGTCGCCGCGCAGATGTGCCTCTCAGTCGTGCTGCTGACGGGAGGGTGGATATTCGCCGGCCATCTCGCGAACCTGCGCAACCGCGACCTGGGTTTCGAGCGTGACTCGGTGCTGCTCGCCACGCTCAACCCGCAGGGCAGCGGCTACAACCGCCAGCAGCTGTCCGGGCTATACCAGGATTTGCTGGCGCGCCTGCAGGGCATGCCCGGTGTCCGATCGGCGACGCTCAGCGCCGTCACGCCAATCGAAGGCGACGCGGCAAGCCGCTTCGCGCGCGTGGAGGGATACGAGGAAAAGGATCAGGACCGCCGCCGGCTCTCGCTGAACTGGGTGGCGCCTAGATACTTCGAGACGCTCGGCACGCCGCTGCTCGCCGGCCGCGATTTCGAGTTCGAGGATGCGCAGCGGCCGCGCGTGGCGATCGTCAACCAGGCTATGGCGCGCCACTACTTCGGCAGCGCCAGCCCGCTTGGCCGGCACCTGACGTTTGAGGACGACCCGGTGCCGTACGAGATCGTCGGCGTGGCCGGCGATGCGAAGTACGCGGATCTTCACGAGGCGCCGCCGCGGACCGTGTATCTCAACGCCTTCCAGGACGGGCGCATCGCGTCGCATTTCGCCCTCCGCACCAGCGTGCCTCCGCCAGCGGTGGCCGCCGCCGTGCGGCGTGTCATGCAGGAATCCGTGCCGACCATTCGCGTCGCGAAGGTGACGACCCTGGCGGAGCAGATGGACGCGTCGCTCGTGCCGGAGCGCGCGATCGCGATGTTGTCGGGCGTCTCCGGCGCGCTCGGCGCGATGCTGGCGGCGATCGGTTTGTACGGACTGCTGGCCTACACCGTCACCCGCCGCATCCCCGAAATCGGCATCCGCATGGCGCTGGGCGCCACCGAGCGCGATATGATCCGCATGGTACTCGCGGATGCCTGCGTCCTGGTGGGCGCCGGCCTCGCGATTGGAATGCCCATCGCGCTGTGGGGCCGCCGCTTTGCCGCGAGCCTCATCGAGAGCATGCCCCAGGACCTGACACCCATCGCTGCCGCGGCCGCGACGATGTTCGTCGTGGCGCTGCTCGCGGCGTATGTTCCGGCGCGGCGCGCGGCGCGCGTCCGCCCGATGGACGCGTTGCGCCACTCGTAGAAATCCCAGCGCTCGCCGCTCAATGCGCTTGCATTGGCGCGTTGCCGCGCGGGCGCTTCATCAACAGGATCAGCGGAAGCAGGAGCAGGAAGATCACTCCGAGGATCCGGAACAGCAGCACGAACGACACCATCGACGCCTGCTGCTGCACCGTCCCGCGAGCTCCGCTTCGCGCTGCCGTAGCGCCGAGCCCGTCTCGAGCCGGCGCGCCGTTGCCCGCCCCCCTTCGAATACCGGGATTCGCACGGTGGCAGCGACGGAGTAAGTGCTGTGCGCGGAGTCGAGCGTCTGGCCGATAGCGCCGTAGTCGGCGTCGAAGTGCAGCGACGGCAGAAGGCTGCCGTTGGCGGCACGCTGCGATGCCTGCGCTGCCTCGACGCGGCTTTTCGCCGCAAGATAATCCGAGCGCGATTCGAATGCCTTCGGCAGCACCGCCTCGAGCGGTGGGATCGGCATCGCGGCATACGGAATCTTGTCGGTGAGCGTTATCGGCTGGCCGACAGGAAGGCCGATGGCTCGGGCCAGCTGCAACTTCGCCTTCTCATAATCGGTTTCGGCGGCGATGACGCGCTGGCGCTGCGTCTGGAGCTGCACCTGCGCGCGCAGCACGTCGATGCCTGCGACCAAGCCTGAGTTCTTCAGATCCTGCGCCTGCTTGAGAAGCGCCTCCGCCTGCTGCGCGTGCGTCATTTCGACGCGGCTCGAACTTGCGACAGTCTCCAGGTAGAGATTCACGGCCACCAGCACCACGAGATCGCGCGCGGTCCGCACGCCGTACTTCTGCGCTTCCGCGTTCAACGTCGCCGCGCGTGCGTCGTTCATCTTCGAGAGATCGACCACCGATTGCGAGAGGTAAACGCGGGCGTCGTAGACGTTGAACGGCCCGACGATCGATGGCTTCGCAGGAAAGCCGAACGCTTCGAGGTTGATGACCTGCCGCCGTTCGTTGAGCGTGCCGGACACATTCGGCAACAGTTCTGCGAGCGCGCGCCAGCGAGCGCCCCGCGCTGACGTCTCCGCCTCTTCCTGCAGCAGCAGCCCGAGATTGTTCTGCAGCGCGCGTTGCACCGCATCCTTCACGGACAGCGCCACCGGCTCGGCCGTCACCGTGCCCTTCGGCACGCTGCCGAGAAACGGGTTGGTCGCGGCCGTCCGCGCGTCCTGTGCAACCGCCGGCGCCGCACCGAACCACGCCAGGGCAAGGACAAGAAGAGTCGCTCCACACTTCATCGTGCGCAAATTCCTTTCGACGCCGGCGATTGCCAAATGGGATCCAACTACGACGAACGCAGGCCGAGCTGGTAGATGTGCGACAGCAGTTCGGCTGGATCGTGATAAACGCGGTAGGCTCCGGCGCGCGCGAGCTCCTCTTCCCCGTACCCGCCGCTCAGCAATCCGATGCCGAGCATCCCGGCCCGGCGCGCGGCAAGCAGGTCCCACACCGCATCTCCAACGACGTAGCACTCGGCGGGGCTGACGCCGAGCTTTTCCTGGCAGGCAAGAAACAGATCCGGTTCCGGCTTCGCTCTCTCGACGGCGGTGCGATCCACGATGACAGTGCCGGCCGGCAAATCGAGCACGTCGAGCGACGCCGCAGCATCCTTGTGTTTTCCGGACGTGGCGATCGCGTGTTTGATGTTCGCTTGCCGGAGATGGCGCAACAGGTCCAGCGCGCCCGGCAGCGGCGTGCGATCGGGAAGCAGCGACTTGTAAACCTCGCCGTGACGCGTCTGCAGGCGCTCCACTTCGTCGTCGCTCAGGTCACGCCCGATTTCATGGCCGGCCGCTTTCGTAATGAGTCCGCCGCTCATGCCGATCAGCCGGTGGACTTTCCATGACGGGACCGGCAGACGCGCTTCGGCAAGCACCTTCCACCAGGCGAAGGTGTGTGCGTAAACGGTGTCGACGAGCGTTCCGTCGAGATCGAAGATGACGGCGCGCATTACCTGTGCGCCGCTCGCTTCCGAACGGCAGCGGGCTGCCGCGAGGAGCGGGATTCAGTGACCCATCGCTCCGCCCACTTACCGACGGCCGCGAGCGCATGCTCGAGCGCCCGCCCCTTTTCGGTGAGCTCGTACTCGACGCGCACGGGTGTCTCGGGTACCACGATTCGGGCCAGGATGCCTTCGGATTCGAGTTCCCGCAGGCGTTCGGACAGCATGCGATCGCTGATATCGGGAATCGCCGCCCGAAGCTCGGCAAATCGCATCCGGCCGTTGAGCAACAGGTGGATTACCGCCCCCGTCCAACGTCCGCCGATCAGCTCGACCGCTCGGTGAAATCTGGCGCACAGATGGGGTTTGAGTCCCATGCCTTGCATTTTATCAAACAGAACTACTTGACACAATCTACTTACTTAAGTATAGTCGCTAAAGTTTTATTATGGAGGATGGAATGAGCACAGCAGCGACGAAGGCTCCGGCGTTGACAACGTGGAACATCGACCCGGCGCACAGCCACGTGGAGTTCGCCGTCAAGCACCTGATGATCACGACGGTCAAAGGACGCTTCGGCATCGTGAGGGGAACGGTCCGCACGGATGACTCGGACCCGGCGAAAGGTGAGGTGGACATCGAGATCGACGTCGACAGCATCGACACCCGCGAGGCGCAGCGCGACGCGCACCTGAAGTCAGCCGATTTCTTCGACGTCGAAAAGTTCCCGAAGCTCACGTTCAAGAGCACCGGCATTACCGACGTCGACGGCGATGAGTTCAAGCTGACCGGGGACCTGACGATTCACGGCGTCACGCGGCCGGTGACGCTCGACGTCACGTCGGAAGGGCGCAGCAAGGATCCGTGGGGCGGCGAGCGCGCCGGCTTCAGCGCCACGGACAAGATCAAGCGCAGCGACTTCGGCCTGACCTGGAATCAGGCGCTGGAGACCGGCGGCTTCGTGGTCGGCGACGACGTGAAGATCAGTCTCGATATCGAGCTGGTAAAGCAGTAGCCAGTAGCCAGTAGCCAGTAACCAGTAACCAGTAACCAGTAACCAGTAACCAGTAACCAGTAACCAGTAACCAGTAACCAGTAAGCGGTAAACGGTAGACGGTAGACCGTCTACCGTCTACCGCGCCGGTTTTAGAACGACAGGCCGATGCCGAAGTCGATCTTGCGGGGGTTCAGCACCGTGGTCGGCAGGCCGAACTTCGAGTTCGTGAGCACGCCGCTATAGCCCGTGTAATTCGCGTGGTTCGTCAGGTTCTGGATGTTCCCGTTGAACGAAATCCGGTAGCGGCCCACGTTCTGCGTCGCGTTCTGGGACGCTGAAAGTCCGCCGGCATCCGAGCGGATCGAGATGCCGCCGGGCATCGACACCGGCTTTCCGAACGTCCGGAAGTACGAGAAGTTGCCGTTCAGCGACCACTGCCCGCTGCCGCGCGCGGAGTTGCGGCCCACGCCAACCGGACGATCGGTGAACACGAGATCGCCGTTGGTGTCGAAGCCCGTTCGGATCGTGTAAGGGCGCGCGGTCGACGCGTTGAGGTTCAGGTTCGCGTTGAAGTTCCGCAACTGCTGGCTGCTCCAGACAAGGTTGAAGCGGCCGCGGATGTCCTCGTTCGAGGCGCCCCAGTCATCTTCGATACGTCCCGTCGCGGGCATGCTGAATGCGCCATCCGTGTTGTTCTGCGCGCGTCCAAGACCGATGTTCGTGAAGATCGACATCCGGCGCCAGTTCCAGCGCGCGTTCGCGGGGTTGCTCGCACCGCCAGGCGGCGGCGGTGGGGGCGGGCCGCCCGCCATGATCATCATGCCGGGTCCCATCATGATGGGACCGGACGGTGTCGCGGGGCCGCCCGTTTTCGGCACGTTGAAGTTGATGCTTGCGCCGATGTTGACCGTGTGCGCGCGCGATGATGCGTCGCCGAGCACTTCGACGACGTTGCTGAAGTTCGGGTCGGGACGCACACTGTCGACCGGACCATTGAGGTTGCGGCCGCGCATCAGGTTTTCTCCGCTCGTGTGCGCGTACAACATGTTGAATCGGATCATCCGCGTGAGCTGCCGGTCGAAGCCGGCGCTGAGTCGGAAGTTCTGCTGCATCTCCAGGCCGTCGCTGAGGAGATACTTGTTGGTCGGCGGCCTGACTTCAAGACCCGTCGGATTCGGGTACGTCGGATCAATGATGTTGATCTCGCGCTGCCGGAAGCCGTCCACGCGCAGCGTCTGCTCGTAAATGTTCGAGAACAGCCAGTCGTAGAAGATTCCGGCGCTGGCGCGCAGGGTCAGCTTGCCGCTCTTGCCGGGCGACCACGTCGCGCCGAAACGCGGGCCGACGTTGTTCAGATCGCTCAGGTGCGTCTGCGCCTCGTAGCGGATGCCCGGGCTGAGCGTCAGGTTCTTCCGCACGCGGATATCGTCCTGCACGTACATACCCGCCTGCAGGTTCCAGTACACGATGTTCGGATCGCCGATGCGCTGCGTGTAGCTTCGCGGCGTTTGGGCGAGGAACGCGTCGCGGCTCTCGAACGTGTATGTGCCGAAGTAGTTGCTTGACGAATCCGAGTGGTACGAGCCGCCGTCCATCTGGATGCCTGCGCGCCACGAGTTGATCCCGCGTACGTAGTCAAGGTCGGACCAGAGCGTCATCGTCTTCGAGCGCGTGCCGCCGCGCAGCTGCCGTCCGCCCATCGTGAACTGATCGAGCACTTGGATCGTGCGATCCTCGAACACCGAGCTGGAGGAGTTGCTCGACCAGTTGAGGGCGGCGCGGGTATTGATGAAGAAGCGGCGCCCGAGCGGGCCCGCCTCCTGAATGCGCAGCGTGTGATTCCTGTCCTCGGTCCTGTAGCCGCGCTCGGCAAGATCGTAGGCGCCGATGCCGCTGTTCCGGCTCGTGAAGTTGAACTGGTTATAGGCGAGCCGCAGCGTCTGGTCGCGCGTGATCGCATAGTCGAACAGGCCGAACACGAAGACGTTGTCGCGCGGGCGGCGCGGCGCGAGCGACGTGACCTGCTCACCGTCGGGGCCGATGTAGTTGAAGTACGGCGTGTCGTACTCGGTGTTGCCGTTCACGTTGATCGAGAACGACGCCTTCCGTTTGATCAGCGAGCCGCTCAGGCCGGCGCCGTAATTCTGCGCGCGTTCGGGCCCCTTGGCGGCGGTGGTGATGTTGGACGGCGTCTTGCCGCTCATCGAGCCGTCCCGGAAACGCATGTTCATGTTCGTCCGCAGCGGCCCGGTGCCCGGCTGCGTGATGATGTCGACGAACAGCCCGCCGGCGAAGTGGTTCTCGGCCGCGAATGCATCACGCGTGATGTGGATCGCCTTGATGGTGGACTTCGGCGGCAGCCGTCCGCCTTCGAAGCTGTCCACGCGGATCACCGCGTTGCCGCCGGCGATGTCCTGCAGCTGCTGCGCCATTTCATCGGGGTCGTCCGACAGCGCCTGGATCTGCTCGCGTGTCATCGCGCTGCCGAATGTGGCGCGCCGATCCGACGCCGTTTCGCGCGCGTCGCGCGACACCGTGACCGAATCCTGGAGCCCCTGGATCGGGAGCACGATCACGTGCTTGTTCTCTCCTGCCTTAATCGCGATGTCCTTCAGGGTGCGGGTCTCGAATCCGGGGAACTCCGCCTGTATTGACACCTTGCCGGGCGCGAGCCCCGTGACCGTCGCGATGCCCTTCTCGTTCGTCATGACCGGCTCCGCCGGCGCGATCGTCACCTTGGCGTTCGGAATCACGGCGCCGCTCGGATCGACAACAGTGACCGCCACGCGGACGTCGCGTTGAGCCTGCGCGGACGGCCCCATCGCCAGGAGCGCCACTAGCACTGCAATCATGTGGACCTCGGTTATTTGCGGACGTCGAACTTCTTCGGATCGATCTTCGGGTTGATCTTGAATCGGTCGAACGTGGTTTCCTCGGTGGTGTCAGCGCCCGTCGCGCGTCGCAGCCGAAAGGGGAACTGCATGCCGTCGACGTCGCGATAATCGGCGAAGTACACCCGGAACTCGGGCGGCGCCGGCATCGCGCCGCGACCAGGTGCGCCCGTGGGTGCTGCGCCTGGCGGCACGGCGCCGGGCGGAGGTGTCGCACCCGCAGGTGGCGGGCCGGCGGCTGGCGGTGGCGTTGCAGCCGGCGGCGGCGTCACGCCTGCCGGTGGCGTCGCGCCTGCCGGTGGTGCGGCACCTCGCATCGGTGCTCCGCCAGGCGGCATCACGCCGCGTCCGGCAGGACGGGCCGGCGGCTGCCACGCCACCATGATCGGCAGGTGCGTGTCGCGATTGATGAAGTACCGCAACGTGACGTTGTCCGGCCCTTTCGCGTCGAGCACGTCAGCCTTGCCTTGAGGCGCTTCCGCCTCGCCGACGTACTTGAACGTGAGCGGATAGCTCGAGAACGATCCCGCGAACATGCCAAGCGCAAGCCGCGCGAAATCCTGCTTCAACGTCGCGACGCGCGCTTTCTTCACTGGATCCGGCATCGCGGCCGGCGGCGGCGGATCGATCAGCAGCTCTTCGCCGTTGAAGCCCGTGCCGTTCGCGCCCGTTTCCTGCGCCGGGATTTCGTCCTTTCGTAAATACTTGTCGGGCAGCTCGACGAAGATCTCGAACTCGATCGGTACGAGGTTGTCGCCGCGCACCTGGCGCGTCCGTCCTGTCGCGGTGAATGACTTCACGGCGGCCAGCTTCTTTTCTCCCCCGAGCGCCTGGCGTGCAGCCGCGAGGATGTTGGCAGCATCGCGCGCCGGGGCCGTTCCCTGCGCGGCTGATGGGCCTGGCGCGGCCATACCCGCCGCGATCAATCCCACGGCGGCACACTGTGCGAATACGCGCATGTCGTGGCGACTCCTGAAGCGGTACTCTGCCCGTCTTAGACGAGCCAAGGGTGGTTTCAGTTGGACGTTACGACTGCCGAAAAGTTCTGCTTACCGGGTGTTTGAGGCGGGATAGTCGCGGGTAATCGCGTCGGATGGGATCCAGACGGGACCGTCCTGCACGCCGTTGCACTCGTTCTTCGATCCCCAACGCCATAGCGCATCGAGGATGACGACCTGGCTCATCGAGCCGGACTTCTGGATTTCGTTGACGGGCGTGCCGGGCCGCATCGTGTCATTGGGTGCGCACGCCTCTTTCGTTCCGGCGGCGTCGAGGAAGACACGGACATCCGACCGCGCCACGACGGGCCGGTAATACTCCGCGTCATTTGCGATCGCCTTGTAGAAGCTGTCGAGATACGCGCGCGCGATCTCCCGTCCGCGCGTGTCCACAGCGGCCTGCTCCAGCACCTCGTACGCGGCTGACTTGCGCTCGAGGAAATGCTGCCGCTCCGCATCGAGCGTGGCGCGTGGAAACAGCGAGCGCGTTCGCTGCACCTGGCTGAGCACCTCGATCTCCGTCTCCGAGTTCGACGGCACGAACGCGGGATTCCACACGGTCTTGAACCAGGAATGCCTGCCGACCACCATGCCGGCCAGATCGAAGTCCTTCATCAGGAGTGCCGTCTTGCCTCCTTTATCGAACGCCAGCACGTTCCAGATGGGTTTTGATACGTCGCACCTGTAGGCATCGTCCGGCGAGAACTTGAGGCACCAGTCGAAGTTGCCGATCATTGCCTCGGAGAACGCGATGCGCGCGGCGTCCGCTTCTGCATGGCGCGAGATCGCATCGCCGAAGCTCTGCATCGGTAGTTCGGCGCTGCCCTTCACACGCTCCATCGCGTCGTCATCGTCCTCGAGAATCAGCGCGTTGCGCACCAGAGGCTGTGGCTGCGCGTTGTCAATGTACGTTACGCGCGCGGGACGCGTGCGAAGCGTGGGCGCCTCGACCGCTTTCAACAGGCGATAGACCAGCGCCTCGCGGAACGGCGCCTTCTCGTTGGCGAGCCGGCCATATTTTGCGGTGCGCGAGTCATCATCCGACTCGCCGCAGTGGCTGCCAAGCTTGATCGACCCGGAGCCTTTCAGCTTCAGCTTGAGTTTTGGAAACGTGCACTCCGTTTCGCGCCGGCTGGTGTGTCCGCGGACCGACACCTCGACGCTCGTAAGCTCGACGTCGGACCCTGAGGACGGATCTTTGTATCTGAGCGTGCCCGAAACGCTGAGGTCCTCGTTTTCTGAACCTTTGGCAAACAGTTCCTGCAGCGGAGCCTCGACAGTCAAGGCCACAGGATCGTCGCCGTCGAGCAGCGCCGGCAGCTTATTGCCGGCCTGCGGAGGCTGGGCTTCGGCCGCAACGAGAAGCGAAAGCAGGACGGCAGCACGCAGCAGCATCGCATCTCGCAGATGCCAGACTGCTGCCAACCGTCCGGATGGCTACTGCGCGCGGAGTGCGATCATCGGATCGACGGATGCGGCCCTCCGGGCCGGCATCAGACAGGCGACGAGGGCGACGATGACGAGACATACCGCCACGCCGATGTAAGTCCCTGCGTCAGTCGTCCTGGTATCGACCAGCAACTTGAGCGGCGGTGGCGTCGGCCCGTTGCCCGCGGGCGCTTCGAAGATGATGCTGCCGAGCACGCGCATCAACACGAGCGCGCCAAAAAATCCAAGCGCCAATCCCGCGCTCACCAGGACGAGTCCCTCCTTGATTACGAGCGACAGAACGCGCGAGCGCGGCGCACCCAGGGCCATGCGGATCCCGAACTCCTGCGTCCGCTGGTTGACCGAGAACGCGATGACCCCTGCGATGCCGGCAGCGGTGATCACGAGCGCCAGCAGCCCGAACATTCCAATCAATGCGACGACGACTCGACGCGGCGCCAGCGCCGTCGAACGCACTTCTGCGAGCGTGCGAAAATTCGAGACGGGAAGATCGGAATCGTGCGCGAGCGCCGCCGCTTTGATCTGCCGCGTCGCGTCTTCAGCCGTGAGCCGCGTCTGCAGAATCCACGTCGTTCCAAACTGCGGAATCTGCCGCATGGGCACGTACACTTCGTCGAGCGGCTGGTTTTGATCGAGCTGCTGATACACGTCCGCGACGACGCCGACGATCGTGGTCCAGGGTCCCGGCGTCGAGCCGGGACGGTTGCCGATGCCCCTGATCCGAGAGCCGATCGGATTGTCGGTGCCCCAGTAATGCCGCGCGGCCGACCGGTTGATGATGCCGACACGCGCCGCGTCTGCATTGTCGCCGTCGGTGAACGTCCGCCCGGCCACGAGCGGTTGCGACAGCGTCTGGAAGTAGTTCGCCGTCGCGACGCGGAAGGCCATCTGCGGCTGCGGAGCGCCGGGCACCGCCGGATGGAACTCGCGCTCGAACCCTCCGGGGAACGGCGGGTTCTCGTTCAGCGGGAACGTGCCGCCGCCACCGGCCGAGATGATCCCGGGCAGCGCCTTCAATCGATCCTCGAAGGTCGCCCAATAGACCGAACGTCGCTGCCGCGCCTCTGGCGGCGCCATCGTCAGCGGGAACTTGTCGAAGCTCATGTCCGCGCGGAACGTGAGCAGGTTCTCAGTCTTGAAGCCGGGATCGAGGTTCTGGACTTTCATCAGGCTGCGCAACGTCAGGCCAGCGGCGATGAGCAGCATGAATGACGCGCTCACCTGCGCAACGATCAGCGCGCTTCTCACGCCCTGGCTCGAGTGGCTCGAGCGCCCGCCTTCGCGTAACGCCGGCGCGACATCAACGCGGCGTGAAAATGGGGGAATCGAGCCGAATACCAATCCCGTGAGGATCGAGATGCCAAGCGTGAAGAGGAGCACATTGACGTCGATGCTGATCTCGTTCGCGCGCTCGGTGAATCGGGCCGCGAACGTCATGAGCAGCTTCAACGAGAACGACGACAGCATCAATCCCAGCACGCCGCCGGACACGGCGAGGATCAGACTCTCCGTGAGCAGCTGTCGCAGCAGCCGCGTGCGAGTCGCGCCGAGCGCCGCGCGGACGGAGATTTCACGCTCGCGACGCACCATCCGCGCGAGCAGCAGGTTGGCGATCGACGCGCAGACGATGAGCAGCACGAAGCCCGCGGTGCCGAGCAGAATCCACAGCGTGGATTTGAAATTGCGCGTGAGCTCGTCCTTCAGCGGCACGGCAATCGCGCGGAAGCCTGCCTGCGGGTAGTACTCCTTGTATTGCTGCTGCAGTTGCGCCGAGACGAGCTCCAGATCGGCCTGGGATTTCTTCAGCTCCACTTCCGGCTTGACTCGCGCGAACGCCGTGAGCATTCGTCCTCCGCGGTTCTCGATCATGTGCGGGCTCGATCGGAACGGGCATGCAGACGAGGGCATGTAGATGTCGACTTCGAGCGGATACTGCGGCACCGGTGGCATGACGCCAACTACCGTGTGGGGCTTGTCGTTCATCCGGAAGATCTTGCCGACCACACTCGGATCGCCGGCGAAACTGCGCTCCCAGTATTTGTTGCTCAACACCAGCACCGCCGGCGCGCCGGGCGCGTCATCCGCCGCAACGAACGTGCGGCCGTACAACGGCTTCACCCCGAGGACGTCGAAGTAGTTCGCCGACACGACGCCCGTGGACAGGCGCTCCGGTTCAGCGCGCCCTATGAGGTTGAAGAACATGTTGTGGAATTCGACGACGCCGCTGAGGGAGCGCGCCTGACGGTAGTCGTCCATGTCCTTTGGCGAGAAGCCGAGATCGTTCGCGACCGGATCCCCCTCTCCCTGGTGAAGCACGACGAGCTTGTCGCCGTCCTGGTAGGGCAGCGGGCGGAGGAGGACGCCGTTCACGACGCTGAAGATCGCCGTGTTCGCGCCGATGCCCAGCGCCATCGTGATGATGATGACCAGCGCGAAACCTGGATTCCGGCGCAGGCTGCGCACCCCGTATCGGACATCCTGCGCGGCAACTTCGACGAACCGCGACAGCCAGCTGTCGCGAACGTCGTCTTTCACTGCCGCGACGGTACCGAAGACACGCACGGCTTCGCGGCGCGCGGCCGCCGGCGACATGCCCGTCTTGAGGTTCTGCTCCACGAGCATGTCAATGTGGTAGCGGAGTTCCGCGTCGAGCTCGCGCTCGAGCCGCTCGCGGCGGAACAGCGACGTGAAGCGGACACGAAGATGGCGAAACATCGGACGGACCTCCGGCTGTTAGAGGCCGGCAAGCACGCGCGCGACCGCGCTGGAAAGGCGATCCCAGTTCTTCGTCTCTTCCGCGAGCTGTTTCCGCCCGTCCCGCGTGAGCTGATAGAACTTCGCCTGCCGGTTGTTTTCCGAGCTGCCCCACTCCGCCTCGATCAGCCCCTGCTGCTCGAGCCGGTGCAGCGCTGGGTACAGCGATCCCTGGTTCACCTGCAGCACATCCTTCGAGAGCTGCTGGATCCGCTGCGAGATTCCCCATCCGTGCATCGGTTCGCCCGAGAGGGTCCGCAGGATCAAAAGATCGAGCGTCCCCTGCAGCAAGTCAGCTTTCGGCGCCATCCACCCTCCTGTCGTCCATCGACAAGAGACGGTACGGTAGCTCCTGTCGAATGTCAAGGGGGAGATGATGTGTCCAGTTGTGCCAGTACAATCACCATAACCGCCATGCGCGTTGCCCCAATCGCGACGTTTGTGTTGTCCGCGCTGCTGCTTCCGGCCATGTGCACGGAAGCGGGACAGGCTACGGCGGGCGAGCAGGGCACGCCACAGCCAACACGAAAAATGCCGCCGCCGCTCTTCCCCAGACATCGTCGCGGTCTGTACCGGAACACAGAGGGGCTGGAACTGATCGATGCGACGCCGCAGTCCCCTCCCCTCGACACCGACGATCCGGGTGTTCCCGACAAAGGGGAGTACGAGATTAACTTCACGACGCATGCGGATTACGCGAAAGGCGCGCAGCGCATCGATCTGCTGTCGGTGGACGGCAACTACGGCATTCTTCCGGTGATCGCCGGCGACAAGGTCCCGTCGCAGATCAAGATCGAGCTTCCCGTCGCGGCCGCGCGGGAAGGAGGCGAGCCTTTCAACTTCGGGCTTGGCGCCGTGAAGCTGGGCGTGAAGTTCAACTTCTACCGCGACGAGCACCGCGGCGTGTCGGCTTCTTTCTACCCGCAGGTGGAATTTGCCGCTCCCGGCGGTCGAGGCGTCCGAAAGGGTCTCGCGGCGGTCGGCCAGACGATTGTCCTGCCGCTGCTCGTCGCGCGCGAGTTTCATCAGTTCACGTTCGTCTTCAACGGCGGCCTCGAGAAGCCAGTGCACGATCCGGAACGGCGGATCGCGTCGAACTTCGGAATTGGTTTCGGCCGCGCGCTGACGCGAAAAGTTGCGGCGATGGTCGAACTGCGCACCGAGTCCGCGCTGGATTTCAAGGACGACCGCCTCGTGTTCGTGAACGCCGGATTCATCCACGGTGTGCGCCACATCCTGGTGTACATCAATGCGGGCCATTCGCTGTTCGCTGACGACGGGCTGGGACATACCTACGCGGGCGCCGGGATCAAGCTTCTGATCGATACGAAGGCGAAAAACTGAGTCTGGTGTATCGTCTCCGGCATGGGACCGTTGCTTCTTCTCGCACAGCTGACCACGGCGGCGCCCGCAGGCGCCTGTACGTCGGCCACGCCGGCCTGCACCGAGTGGGTGACGCTCGGTACGGGGGGCGCGCGGTCGTTGATCTATCGGACGTACTCGCTCGACAACCGGAACGACAAGATCCGCCGTGCCCTGGTCATGGTGCACGGCACGAACCGCAATCCCGATCGCTATTTCGCCACCGCGACCGCCGCCGCATTCCTCGCCGGCGCGCTCGACGACGCCATCGTCATTGCGCCGCGCGTCGCGTCCGCGGACGGCGGCTGCCGCGACGTGCTTGCGGAGAACGAGGTGAGCTGGAGCTGCGGCGGAGACAGCTGGCGATCGGGTGGCGTCGCCGCGAGTCACAAGGACCTGACGTCGTTCGACTTGATGGACGCGATCCTGAAGAAGCTCGCGAACAAACGGATGTTCCCGAACATGCAGGCCATCGTCGTGGCCGGACACTCGGCCGGAGGGCAGTTCGTCGCGCGTTACGAGATGGCGAACAAGGTGCACGAGACGCTTGGCGTTCCGGTCTCGTACGTCGTCGCGAATCCGTCGAGTTACGCGTGGCCCGACGCGACGCGGCCGCTTGCCGTGGACGATGCGGCGCCGACGAATGCGACGCTCGGCTGGAAGGAAGAGAAGCCCCACACGAAGTTCTCGTACGGCGCGTTCGACGCGTCCGCGTGCGCGCGATATAACAAGTGGCCCGCGGGACTCGAGGACCGCACGGTCGGCTACACGAACGGAATGCCCGACGAGCAGTTGAAGAAGCAGCTCGTTTCGCGTCCGGCGACATACCTACTCTCGCAGGTCGACACACTTCCGCTCGGCGGGTTCGACTCCTCGTGCCCGGCGATGGCGCAGGGGGCGACGCGACGCGCGCGCGGCGAAGCCTACGTGAAGTTCGTGAATGAGACGCTCGGAGCGAAGCACGCCGTCGCGATCGTGCCGGAGTGCGGCCACAACGACCGCTGCGTGTACACGACGCCCGACGTGCTGCCGGTCATCTTCCCGAAATGATGCGCATCGCGCTGGTCCTGATCGCCTCGCTCACCGTACCAGTCCTTGCTGCTGCGCAGGAGCGCAAGTGGGAAATCGAGGGGTACGGTGGGATTCGTGTCGCGACGCCGACGAGCGCGGGTTCCCTGACGCTGCCCGCTGCCGGCGCGGCGCTGGTGACGTCGAACCCAACTTTTCCAACCCGCGAAACCTCGTCATGGCTTTTCGGCGACGGCGCCGCACTGCTGAACGGCGTCAACGAGGATCTCGGAAGCACTGCGCGCATCACCCCGCTCGACGCGCTCTTCTCCACGCCAAACGCGTCGCACGACGCAATCGCCGGCGTTCGCCTGCGGAGGCGCATCAACGCGCGCTTCTCCGCGGAAGTGAGCGTGGAGACTGCACCCACCGCCGAGTCCATTTCGGACTTTGAGGACGCGATCGAGCAAACGCGCAGCAGCTTCGTGTTGGCCTTAGACGGACTCCTCGCGACCGGTCCGTTCTCATCGATTGTCGTCGAGGCGACCGCCCTGAGCGATCCCGGGCGCCGGCGTGAGACTACTGCGACGTTCGCGCTGAACGCGCACTGGGGCTCGTGGCGATCGTTGGCGCCGTATGCGACCTTCGGCGGCGGTCTCGTGACAGGAACGGGATCCCTTCCCTCGGCGGAACTGCAGGGCAGCTACCGCTTCGCCATCCTCGGGCAGGTGCCAGTTTCAGAGGCGGATCGCGTGGCGGTCACTTACCAGCGCGGTACCGCGTTCGTTGCAGTGCTCGGCGGAGGCGTTCGCCGTGCATTGATGGAAAAATGGGGGGTAAGCGTTGACGCGCGCGCGCTTGTCGGGCCGGACACGACGCGCGTCAGGGTTGACGCGCACCCCTCGTCGGTGCGTGGCGTGCCGGCCGACTTCATCGAGTTGTTCACGAACCCGGCGATTCAGTTCAGCAACGATCCCGCCACCGGACGTCGTTCAACGTTGAGCGGACCGGCACTCGAGAACTTCGAAGTGTTCTCGGGCGGAGTGCGATCGAAGATCCTGGTGACCGTCGGCCTCAGCCGCCGCTTCTAATCTAACTTCAGATAGAAGATTCCGAGACCGTGCGTCGCGGCGACGAGCAGCCGCTGGCCGGCCACGAGTTTGAAATCGACCATCAGCGCTTCGGGGAATCCGACGCCCGCCAGCTCCCAGTTTGACGATCCCTTGCGCAGCAGCAGCGGCCCGTAATCCGTTCCGGCGTAGATGTCGCCACGCACGTCGTCGACCGCCAGCGTATTGATCGGCAGGTCGCCGAGATCGCGATCGAGGTTCGTGAACGTCGCGATCCGCGTCGATGGATTGAACACGACTCTGAACACGTGTCCCGGCGCAGACGGCGTCAACGCATTGAATCCCGAATACGAGATGAACGCCGCGTTTGCGTCCGTGCGGTCCGCGACGATGCGGGTGATGAACCGGTTGGGCATCACGGGTGTGTCGATGCGCGAGAAGGTCACCTCAGGACCCGCAGCATCCGCGTTCTTCGAAACGAAGATCCGGCCGAAGCTCGTTGCCGCCCACAGCGTTCCCGCATCCAGCGGCGATCGCTCCGCGGCGACGATGACACCGCCGGTGCGATCGCTGCCGTAGGCATCCGCCGTGAGATCGCCCGGTTTTCGGGACGCGGACTCCGCTGTCGATCCAGCCGCGAATGGGAACGCGACGCCGAGGGGAATCCAGTCGCCGCACGTTGCGCCGGCAGAGCCGCCGATGAACCGGCAGCTTGCCTCGAGCGCTGCCTGGTTCCCGCCGTTGTTCTTCGTGCGCCAGACATGCTGGAATCCGGTGAACTGCGTGTCGGGGTTCACGTCGTCAAACGACAGGAACTGGCGCCCGGTCGACGCGGTGATCGTCGCGCGCTCGTTCGCCGCCCGGATGGGATCGTCGATGCGCACCCAGCGCGCGTTGTCGCCGTTGCCGAAGTTCACGAAGAAACGATTGCTCTGAAAACTCGCGAACAGAACACCCGGCCTCGACGGATGAAAACCTGAAGCGGACGTGCCGTCACCGGCGGCGAACACGCTCTTCCACACACCCGGCGTGCCGGTGCCGTCCTGCCAGATCGTGCCGTTGTCCTGCAGCCCGCCCATGAGCCGCTGGAGCGGGGCGCGCGGATCGACGGACACGTTGTAGAACTGCAGCGTCTGCAGGCCGCGGTTCAGGAAGTACAGCCGCGTCGGCACCGATCCGAGCATCGTCGAGCAGTTCGCGGCCGTGCCGAAGAGTTGCTGGCAGCGGCTGCTGATGTCCGTGAACATCCCGTCGTTGCGGACGATGCCGCCGTCGGACCCGACGAACGCGATGTTGGGCGAAGCGGGATGGAACACGACCGCGCGGACGTCCACGTGCGCGGTGTTGCGCGGTGACTGAGAATCGCTCGCGAACGCACGGAACGTGACGCCGGCATCCGTGGAACGGATCGTTGCTTCGCCGAACGACGGCGTCGCGACGCCGCCAAGGACGACGGTGTCAGGGCGTCCGGGCGGAACGGCGACGACGAGATCGTAGAAGCACTGGGACGAGCACAAGCTGCGGCTGAGGGATCCTGTCTGCGACGTATCGCCGGACGTCAGCCCGACCCACGCGCCGGTGTTCGAAAGGTCCACCCCGCCGCCGGTCACGAGTTTCGACGCCGGAACATCCGCATTATCGAGGCGGAAGAGTCCCTGCGCGGCCGTCGACAGCGTGCCATTGTAGGCGTACATCCGCGTGTGCCCGCGAGTAACCGTGAGATCGAACATCGCCAGATCCTGGAAGCGGCCGAATCCCTGGATGGCGAACACCGGCTTGAACGACGCGTCCCCGTTTTCCAGCGAGGGCGCCGATCGATGAATCGCATTGTTCCAGGCCGTTGCGTAGACGATGCGCGGGTCGCGAGGATCGAGCTTGATCGACCGCACGCCGATCATCGTGTCCCCCTGTCCCACGATCGCGTGCGGATTCGCGGGGATCACCGGATCGAGCGGCGGTGTCCAGGCGAGCGTCCACGTCGCGCCCGCATCGGCGGTCTTGTACAGAGCCACACGCGGCTGCGGATAGCCGGTCGTCTGGCTCTGTCCGCCGCGCACGGCCGTCATTCCCAGCATCGCGGTCGTGGTGCCGACGTAAATGGTGCGCGGGTTGCCCGGCTCGATCGCGATCGAGCCGATGCCGCGCGTTGACGTGAAATCAATCGGCGTCGATGCGACGGTCGTGTCGAGAATGTTCGTCGATACCCGCGTCCAGTGATCGCCGCCGTCAGTGGATCGATAGAGGCCGGTTCCGGCGCCGGAGTTTTGCGGAGAATTCGTCTCGCCCGTGCCGACGTAGATGGTGTCGCCATTGGGATCGTTCGGGTCGAGCGCGAGGCTGCCGATGCTGTTCGTGCCGAGTCCCTGTCCGATCCAGCGCCAGTTCAAGTCGTCGGTCCGCATGGCGTCCTCGCTGCGCCAGACGCCGCCGCCAGCCGTGCCGGCCCAGAGCCGGCAAGGGCCATTGACTGCACAAATCGGGGAGATTGCCAGCGCCGAGATGCGGCCAGAGAAATTGCCGGTGCCGCTGGCTCCGCCTGCCGACGTGCTCAGCGGACCCAGGCTCGTCCACGCCGACCCGTGTGCCTGGGCGCCGCGGTAGGCAATCCCCCGGAAAATCCAGTACTTCGTCGCGGACGCTCGCACTACCGCGAGCGAACCGGGCATCTCGGGATAGGCCTGTTCGTATGCGCGGAGGTCCTCGAACGCGAGCGGGGAGAAGTTGTCAGGCTTTTCGTTCCCGTCCTGCGGCGCCTGTGACTCGACATGCACGACGCGGACGGCCAGAAGGATCGCGAAAGCGACACCGGTGACTCGTGCAGCCTTCATGCGGGGGAGGGTAGCATGACCGGATGCCGACCGTACGATCCGCCGTCCTCTCCGACCTGCCGCAGCTCACGGACATCTATAACCATTACGTGCTGCACACGCCGATCACGTTCGACGTCAGCCCGTTCGCGCCGGAAGAGCGACGTCCGTGGTTCGACGCCCACGCATCGACGGGCCGTCATCGTCTCATCGTCGCGGAAGAAGATGGCCGGCTCGTCGGCTACGCATCGACCAGCCGATGGCGGCCGAAGCCCGCGTACGACACGACAGTGGAGGCCACGGTGTATTGCCGCCACGACGTCATCGGTCGCGGGATCGGTACCTTGCTGTATGGATCGTTGTTCGAACTGCTCGCCGCCGAAGACGTGCACCAGGTCGTTGCAGGAGTCGCGCTGCCGAATGACGCTTCGGTCGCGCTTCATCAGCGCGTCGGTTTCAGGAAGGTCGGAGTGTTCAGCGAAGTAGGCCGGAAGTTCGATCGGTTCTGGGACGTCGCCTGGTTCGAACGAAGGCTCAAGGTCTGAGCGGTTCGGCCGGCCGCTTGTTAAAGCCCTTCCAGCGCCGCGCGCGCTTCCTCGAGGCGCGTGCGCGCCCCATCCGCGGCCGTTTCCGCTTCCTGCGCGCGACGTTCGGCCGCTTCCTTCTTCTTCACGGCCGCCGCCTGCGCCGACTCCGCCTTCGCGAGCTCGCTCTGCGCCTCTTCGACGGCTTCCCGCGCTGTTTCGACAGCCTTCGTCGCCTTCTCGGCGTCTCTCGCGGCGCGCGCGCTCTCGAATTCCTGTCGTTGCGCGGCGTGCTCCGCTTCTTTCAGCACGCGCGTGGCGGCGGCGACCTCATCGCGCGCGCGCGCCAGCGCCTTTGCATCGCGCGCACTGGTCTTCGGCGCATTGTCACCCTTTTCGGCCGGCTCCGCCTTCGGCGCGCGCTTCACGATCGCGGGCGCCTTTGCCCCTCGAATCGAAAGTCCCGCGAGCGCCTCGAACCCGCCCGGCTGGAGCGTTCGTGTGAGCAAGCCCGCAGGTTCAGCCGCCGGCAGCGCGCGCAGCGTCGTCAGGATTGCCTGGCGGGTTGCGTCCGTTGGAGGATGGCCGCTCTCGAGCAGGATTTCCAGCGCCGCGTCGAGCGCCGCATTCACGCGCGCGTCGTGCTCTTTGCCCGCCGCACGCACGTCGCCGCCGCGTCCCGCAAGCACGGCCGCGTGCGCTTTGCGGACTTCCTGGGCGGCGTCGATCAGCGCATCGTACACGTCGCGGCGACGCCAGTACACCTGATTGGTCGCCCAGGCGGCCGCGGGCGGCTTCGCGAGCGCCCGCACTTCCGCCGCGCGCTTGCCCGCGGTCTTCGCCAGTGCGTTCCTGGCGGCCGTGAAGTCCTCGAGAGGACCCTGGTAGAGCCGTTCGATCTCCGCGTCGATGCCGCCTTTCATGGCAGTGCTGATTCTACCTGTCGATCGCGAGCAGCCAGCAGGTGCCTTGTGCGCGGACGGTGAAGCTCGGATGCCGGGCATCGAGGTACTCGTTGATCTGCCGGCTTGTGGAATAGTCGCGGTGCGTCACATACGCGCCCATCGATTTCTTTACCGGCTGACCGGGTCGTGCGACTGCACGTTCGATATCAGGAAAAAGGCCGGCCATCGTGCGCAACCGCTTGGAACCGATCACGCCCTGAGCTTACAACGGTGGATCGAAGCTCACGCGGGCCGAGCGAAACGATTTTCCGGGTACCGCTGCGGAAGTGCTAGAACAGACGAACGAGGAGTGTTCACCCATGAGCTTCACATACGAGGAACACACGAATCCCCATCGGGTCGAAGTCATAAAGAACGGCACTTGGGTCGCGACCTTCACGATCCACTGTTACACCGTCACGTTGACTGGTCCGACCCGCACGTTTTCCGAGACGTTCAAGAAGGGGGCTGTCAGTCATCTCGTGTCGGTGACGCACTCCAAGTGGGTGCGCGCCGCGCCTGGTCCCGTTGACAAGAAAATCGACGAACGCTGGCTCACCTGCGCGCTTGCCGCAAACCAGACAGGCACACCCGATGCGCTCGCGATCGCGATGCAATACCTGAAGGGAGCGCCACCGTTGATCGAAGGGGACCTTCAGATCGCCGGCGACGCTTCCTATGGTCCCCTGCTGCCGACCGGAGAGCGGGATGAAGGTTCAGACTTCAATGACTATCTTGGACTCCGCTGGCTCTATCCTGCTGACGCGCCGGACAAACCCGAGCCCGCTCAGTATCGCTGTCTCGATTGTTCGGGCTATATGCGGATGATCTGGGGCTACCGCCACCAACTGCCGGGCGCGGGCTATCCCGATACCATTCCGCTTTCGCGCCGGCCGCGATCCAAGACCACTCTGCCGCGCCGTTCATTCGAAATGTACGCCGGAGGCACCGGAATCATCCTTGTGCCAGATACCGGAGAGCAGGTCACGGACGTGAGCGCGCTCGGTATCGGGGACCTTCTGTTCTTCGATGCCTCCGATGATGACCAGAGCAGACTCGATCACGTCGGCATGTATCTGGGCATCGACACAGCGGGAGCGCACCGCTTCATATCGAGCCGCAAAGCCGCCGACGGTCCCACATTCGCCGATAAAGGAGGGGCGTCCATACTCGATGGAAGCGGCGATTACGCGGAGGCATTTCGCGCCGCAAGACGGCTCTGATCGTGCACTAACGCATCACGCGCCGGCGATGACGAGAGCGTCGCGAGATTCCGGAGCGAGTACACGTGCGTGAGAATCCCGAGCGGAGCCCCGATAAACAGTGGAATCAGTGAGAGCGGGTAGAGCCCGATCAGCTGCGCATGAGAGAGGATGGCGGCCGCCGGCGACGATCAGATCCAGCACGCCAAATACGTTCCACGCCATGGCCCAGTTGATCGCGTGGGTCGCTGCCGTGCCACAGCAAGCGCCACCAATGGTGCGAGAGCACCGGTCACGAAATCGCCAAGGCCGGCCGGAATCGCAAAGGCCGCGGGCACAACCCGTAATGCAGGAATGGAAACAGGAACATCAGGCCCGCCATTCGGTACGTCTGGAGCCAGACGATACCCGAGCCCTCTGCTGCGTCGATCGGTCGTCCTGGCGCTCGAGAAAAGAATGTCGCGAGTTGGAGGGCGTCGGTAAGCGGGCGATTTGACACCTCTGGTCCGTCAAAGCATCCTAGAAGCGTGTTCCGCGTGCTGAGGGGCCTCATCGCCCTTGTCTCGGTACTCGCCGTCATGCAAGGCACACTCGGTCAGTGTCTCGGATGGCAGGCAACTCCCGAAGCGCGACGCCGCTGCTGCGAGAGCGGTGCCTGCGGGCGTCATTCGCACGCCGACGATGTGTCTCGGACGGCGGTGAGTCAGAGCGCCGCCGATGATTGTTGTGCGCAGTCGCCGAGACGTGAGTCGAACCCGTCTGGAAAAGCGTTCGCCTCCACGATCACGCTCACCGTCCTGACCTCCGTCCCGCCAGTCGCGCTGAACGGCGCGCCCACGATTGGTCCGCGCGCGGCGTGGGAAACTCCGTCTCCGCCGCCTCACGTTCCGCGACACCTGCTGCTCTCCGTCCTCCTCGTTTAAGCCCGACACACTCGTCGTGTGTCTGCCCGGTCCGCAGTTCCGGGTGATGTCGCCGTGCGTGCGTACGGCGTGATTAGTGTCGTGGCTCATGATCAACAAGCTGATTGAACTCTCGCTGAAGAATCGGGTCGTCGTACTTGCGTTCTATCTGTGTATCGCCGCATGGGGCGCATGGGCGTTGCTGGCCACCCCTGTCGACGCTATCCCGGATCTGTCCGACAACCAGGTCATCGTATTCACCGACTGGCCGGGTCACAGCGCGCAGGAAGTCGAGGACCAGGTCACATATCCGCTGACCACCAACCTGCAGGGACTTGCGGGTGTGCGCGTCGTCCGCTCGCAGTCCGCGTTCGGATTCTCGATGATTTACGTCGTCTTCGAGGACCAGGTCGATTTGTATTTTGCACGCGCCCGCGTACTCGAGCGTATGAACCTGGTCTCGACGCGGCTGCCTGCCGGTGTTACGCCGACGCTTGGACCGGACGCCACCGGCGTCGGCCACGTGTTCTGGTACACGGTCGAAGGAGGTGGACTCTCGCTGCGGGATTTGCGGTCTCTACAGGACTGGTTCATCCGCTATCAGCTCAACTCTGTCCCCGGCGTCGCGGAAGTGGCGTCAGTGGGTGGATTCGTCCAGCAATACCAGATCGACGTTGATCCGAACCGGCTGCGCGGATTCGGCGTCCCAATGAGCGCGATCATCACCGCTGTGCGCGAGAGCAACCGCAACGTGGGCGGCAACGTGCTCGAATCGAACGGGTCATGGGCAATCGTGCGCGGCCTTGGACTGATTGAAAGTCCCGCGGACATCGAGAACATACCGATCGGTTCGGCCAGCGGAGTGCCGCTGTATCTGAAGCAGGTAGCCACGGTGCAGATCGGCAACGCGTTTCGTGTCGCCGCCCTCGTCAAGGGCATGAACGAGGCGGTGGGCGGCGTGATCGTCGCGCGCACGGGAGTAAATACAAGAGAGGTGATCGATGCCGTGAAAGCACGAATCGCCCAGATCGCTCCGGGACTGCCGCCGGGAGTGAAGATCGTACCCTTTTATGATCGTTCGCAGCTCATCGACCGGGCCGTGGGCACGCTGCGAACAGCGTTGATCGAGGAAATCGCGCTGGTGACGCTCGCGCACGTGCTCTTCCTCCTGCACTTCCGCTCGATCCTGATCGTGACGCTGCCGCTGCCGCTGGCCGTTCTCGCCGCGTTCATCGGCATGCAGGCCGTCGGCCTGTCCTCGAACATCATGAGCCTCGCCGGCATCGCCATCGCCATCGGCGTCCTCGTCGACGCCGGCATAGTCGTCACCGAAAACGCGTTCAGGTTTGTCGAGCAGCGCCACGTCGATACGCGCGATCGGACGGCCGTATGGCGCACCACGCTGGAATCGACGCGCCTCGTCGGCCGGCCGGTGTTCTTCTCCATGGCTATCATCCTGCTGGCCTTCGTGCCGGTGTTCGCGCTGAGCGGGCAGGAGGGCAAGCTGTTCCATCCTCTGGCATTCACCAAGACATTCGCCGTGCTGGCCGCGACGATCATTGCCGTCACGCTCGTGCCCGTGCTCTGCACGTTCCTCCTCGCGGGGCGCATGCACCCGGAGGAAGCGAATCCGCTGATGCGCGGTCTTCGCGCGGTGTATCGACCGGTGCTCGAGTGGGCGCTCTCGCATCGTCGCGCGACCCTCGGTGCGGCGGCCCTACTGTTCGCGGGAGCGATCGTCGTAGGCAGCCGCATCGGCAGCGAGTTCATGCCACCGCTCAACGAGGGGGACGTGATGTTCATGCCGATCGCGGATCCGAGCATCGCGCTCGAGGAGAACACCCGCAATGCGCAGCGGCAGAACCAGGCGCTGATGCAATTCCCGGAGGTCGATTACGCGGTCGCGAAAGTGGCGCGCGCCGAGACATCGACGGATCCGGCGCCGCTCAATATGACGGAAACCGTGGTGCACCTGAAACCGCGCGACAAATGGCGGCCGGGCATGACTCTCGCGCGCCTGCGGTCGGACATGGATCGCGCAGTGCAGTTTCCGGGCGTATCGAACATCTGGACGATGCCGATCATCAACCGCATCGACATGCTGTCGACGGGCATCCGCTCGGAAGTGGGCGTGAAGGTGTACGGCGCGCGCCTCGAGACGCTCGAGACGCTGGCGCGGCAGATTGCCGATGTGCTCAGGGGCGTGCCGGGAGCGCAGAGCGTCTATCCCGAGCAGATTACGAGCGGTCAGTATCTGAACGTAAGAGTCGACCGTGAAGCCGCCGCGAGGTACGGCATCGGTCCTGGCTCTGTGCAGGATGTCATCGAGACCGCGGTCGGCGAGACCGTTTTGAACACCACCATCGAGGGACGCCAGCGATTTCCCGTGCGCGTCCGCTATGCGCCGCAATTCAGGAGCGATCCGCGATCACTCGGCGACGTGCTCGTGACGGCGCCGGGCGGTGCGCAGATCCCGCTGCGCGAGCTGGCGCACCTGGAATCGTCACGAGGGCCGGCGATGATTTCGTCCGAAAACGGGCTGTTGGTGGCGACGGTGCTGCTGAACGTTCAGGGGCGCGACGTCGGCGGATTTGTGAAGGAGGCGCGCGCCGCGGTCGCCCGCGGCGTGACGCTTCCGGTCGGGTACTACCTGGGATGGAGCGGTCGATTCGAAAACCAGGAGCACGCGCGGCGACGCCTGATGCTGGTGGTGCCGATCGCGCTGCTGGTGATCTTCGTCCTCCTGTATTTCACCTACCACTCGGCTTTGGAGGCCGCTCACGTTCTTCTCGCCGTGCCGTTCGCGCTCACCGGGGGGGTGTACCTGCTGGGATTGCTCGGCTACAACTTCTCAGTCGCTGTCTGGGTGGGGTTCATCGCGCTGTTCGGGACTGCCGTGCAGACCGCGGTTGTGATGGTGATCTACCTCGAAGAGGCCGTGGACCGCAGACGCAATGAAAAGGGCACATCGTTTTCTCGCGCGGATCTCAGAGCTGCCGTGATCGACGGCGCGCTGTTGCGCCTCCGTCCGAAGCTCATGACCGTGTCGACCGTGGTTGCCGGACTCCTGCCGATCATGTGGAGCACTCGCACGGGCGCCGAGGTCATGAAGCCGCTCGCCACGCCCGTACTCGGCGGCATGGTGTCGTCGCTCCTCCACGTGCTGGTCGTGACTCCCGTCGTCTTCTACTCGCTGCGGGCGCGGAACATGCCTGGCGCAGAATCTGTGGGTTCCGCACAACTAGTCGGACTGAGCATGCGACGACGGCGCGCCGCCATCATGGCGTCCGCCGCGGCAGTCGTGGCGCTTCTAGCCGCCGTCGGGTGGTGGCGACTGCACAACGCACCCGGTGAGTCCAGCGGTCTCAAACCCATTCAATCAGTGACGAGCGGCGACGTGCAGGTCATGCTCTTGAACGCGGCGGGCGCGCTGCGCCAGGGGCGGACGGATTTCGTCCTGGAGTTCAGGTCCGCGAAGACCGGTAGGTTGATCGATGCGGGGACGGTGCGCGTCGAGGCCAACATGTCGATGCCGGGCATGCCGATGTCCGGGGGGATCGAAACGTTCCCCACCTCGACGCCCGGCCGGTACGCGGCAAGCGGGCAATTCGGCATGTCGGGCGTCTGGAAGATGACGGTGCAATGGAACGGGCCCGCGGGCCGCGGGTCCGCCGCCTTCGAAGGGAACGTGCAATGAGCGGCATGGCGTTGAACGCGACAGTCATCTCCCTGCTGCTGACCGGGATGCCGGCGGCTGCGCAGGAGCCCGCCACGGCGACGCGTTATATCGATCCGGTGGCCGGCCTGACGATCGCGCAGGCGATCGATCAAGGATTGCGGCAGGAACCCGGGCTGCGTGAAACGCGGACCGCGATCGGAGCGGCCCGAGGAGAACGGCGCCAGGCCGCATTGCGGCCGAATCCCATGGTGTCGGCCGAGCGTCGTGAGGAAGTCGGTGGCGGGGACAATCAGACGATGATCGGGGTCGAGCTGCCGCTCGATCTGTTCCGGCGCGGCGCGCGCGTCGAAGCTGCGGATCGGACGATTGCCGTGACAGAGCGGGCCGCAGAGGATCGCGAGCGGCTCCTCGCCGCAGAGATCCGCGACCGTATCGGTATCGTCCTTGCCGCGGCTCGACGACTGGATGTCCTCGACGCACTCGTCGAGGCATCGCGCCGGACGGTCGAGTTGCTCGACGCACGTGTGCGTGAAGGCGCGGCCCCGCCGATCGATCGAGACGTCGCGACGGTGGAGTTGCAGCGGCTGCGTGCCAATCGTGAGCTCGCAATCGGACAGGCGGATGCCGCGGTCGCGGAGTTGAAGCCGCTATTGGGCGTTGCGCCGGAATCAGCGCTGAAGCTCCGCAACTCGCTCGAAGCATCGGCCACCGGCGATTCGGCGGAATCGGATGCGGCGCCGACAACCAGGCGCGCGGATGTGCTCGAAGCGGAGGCGCAGGTCGCCGCCGCCGAGGCGCGCGTGGTGCAAGTACGGCAGGAGGCGAAGCCCGATATCGGCGTGTTCGCAAGTTACATGCGCATGGACGCAGGCTTTCCGCAGTTGGCTTTTGGGTCCAGCGGCGCGTTGCAACCGATCCACGCAATCTTCCACAACGCCGCCGGCGGAGTGCGTGTGACGGTGCCTGTTTTCAACCGCAGCCAAGGGGCGCTCGCCGCAGCCCGCGCGCGGAGCGAAAGCGCGGCGTATAACCTCGAGGCCCGCCGCCTTACGGCCGGCGCGGAGGTTGCCGCTGCGCGGGCGCGCGACGCCGCGGCCCGCCGCGCATTGACGGGGTATTCGAGCGAGGCGCGCAAGATGGCCCTTCGAAACCTCGACGTTTTTCGGGAGACCTATCAACTTGGACGCGCGACCCTGTTGGACGTCTTAAACGAGCAACGACGTTATCTCGATTTCGAAACTGGCTACACAGATGCGCTCGCTGAGGCTTACGCGGCGCGTGCAGCCCTGCAGCGCGCGACGGGAGTTGTCCGATGACGCCGAATCGCACCACTCTTGTGTTCGGCGCGGTCGCGGTCTTCGCCGCCGGAGCGCTCACGATGTACGCACTGGGTGGCCGGGCAGCGAAGAATTCTGCAGCGCCCGCTCGGGCCCCGATAGCTGTAGGTGCAGCGCAGGGTGCGGCACAACCAACGTCACCGGCTGGTCCGCTCATGTTCCAGATTAGCCACGAGCTCGTACAGCGTGCCGGAATCCGCATTGAGCCGGTCCAGCATGGCAGCGCGAACGAGGGGCTCCGTGTCCCCGGGACCGTGCAGCCGAATGCCTACAGCAAGGTGAGCGTGACGCCGCTCGCCGGCGGTCGCGTCACGCGCGTTCCGATCGAGCTCGGCGCGCACGTCGCGCGCGGTGCGACGCTGGCGGAGATTTACAGTCCCGACCTTGCCGAGGCTCGGACCCGCTACGTGTCGATGAAGGCCGACCTCGAAGCGGGCGAGGCGCGTGTCGCACGTACGGAACGGCTGGTCCAGATCGGCGCTGCGAGCCAGCAGGAACTCGAGCTGGCGCGGGCCGAACATACGCGCCATCAAAAGGACGTCGACCAGGCGGCGGCGCGCCTGCGTCTTCTGGGTGTCGACCCATCGCTGGTCACGCACGCAGGGGCGCCAGGGGGCCCAGGCAGCAATGACCAGAGTGGCGCCACGATCCGCGTCACGGCGCCCCGCGACGGCGTGGTGCTCGAGCGTCCGGCGACGGTCGGCATGACCGTCGAACCCTCCACAGTGCTGGCAACCCTCGTGCAGCTCTCGCCGGTCTGGGTGATCGCGGACATTTACGAACGCGACTTCAGCGCGGTCCGTACGGGTGATGCCGCGACCATCACCACAGAGGCGTATCCGGGCGTCAGGTTTCCGGGCAAGGTCACGTACGTGTCGCCCGAGGTGCGTCCGGAGACGCGGACCGCGGAGATACGAATCGAAGTACCGAACGGCGACGGCCGGCTTCGCCTCGGAATGTTCGTCAGCGTGACAATCGACACGATTCGGCGCGCGCCGGCGGTGATGATCCCACGCAGCGCCGTGCAAACGATCGGGACGCAGACGGTTGTCTACGTCGTCGTCGACGAGGCGGCGGGCCGCTTCGAGGAACGGTCGGTGGCACTCGGCACGGGAGATGCGAGCCGTGTCGCGGTCACGAGCGGGCTCACCCCGGGAGAGCGCATCGTCACCGAGGGCAGCTTCTCGTTGCGCGCGGAATCGGAGCGCCTCGGGCTGCGACCTGCCGCCGCGCAGCCCGGTAGTCCCGCATCCAACGCGGCTGTCACGACGCAGAACTTCAAGGTGCTGGTAACAGCGGCGGGTTTCGAGCCGAGCACGTTGACCCTGCGCGCCGGCACTCCCGCCCGTGTCACCTTTACCCGCACCACTGACAAGACGTGCGCGAAGGAGGTCGTGTTTCCTGACTACGCCATCCGCCAGGTGTTGCCGCTGAACCAGCCCGTGACAGTGGAATTCACGCCGAAGAAGAATGCGGCAGGCTTCCTTTGCGGTATGAACATGCTCAAAGGGACCCTGGTCGTGCAATGACGGCGGCTCGACACCACACCTTTTCGCCGCGGACTGGGTCAGTACATTATGGACGACTAAGGTGATCTCGAAACGTACGAGACGCACGCGGCGCTGCGGAAGGCGATCGCGGCGTTATCGGACGCGGAGCAGCAGGCAGTCCTGCTGTTCTACATGGGCGAATGCTCGCACGCGGAGATCGCCGCGTTCCTCGGCGTGACGAGCA
>WNGB01001861.1_pt1 | contig 44804 bp, 34 predicted proteins | sample 5400681 | NCBI WGS metagenome assembly WNGB01 (sample SAMN13153367, study PRJNA577476) | soil metagenome | isolation source: 115 cm soil or saprolite under grassland replicate 2 | place: USA:California | collected 2016-06-15 | reverse complement strand
TGACGAAGCTCGGGTTCGAGTCGGACTCGCTGCGCAAGCTCGAGACGGCAATCGGCAAGCCGTGGGGGATGGTGCTCGTCCCGGTGACCAGCACGAGACCGCGCTCTTCCTGCGCGATCCGTTTCAGGACCGCCGGCAGGCCGAGCTCGTCGATCGTCTTGATGCGGGTCGGGATGACGCGCAGGACGAGACCGACGGTGCCGCGCTGCTGGAAGACATTGCACCGGAAGCGCCCGAGGCCGTCGATGCTGTAGGCGAGGTCCACGTCCTGGTTCTTCCGGAACTTCTCGACCTGCTCGGGTCCCAGGATGCCCTGGGCCATCGCGTCGGTGTCGGCGCGGTCGAGACGTTTTTCCTCGGAAGCGACGACGAGCGTGCCGTTCACGCGCATCATCGGATAGCTTCCCACCTTCAAGTGCAGATCGGACGCGCCGCTGGCTACAGCGGTCTGGAGCAGCTGGTTTATGTGCATTGGGATCCCCGGGCCGAGATTGGCCCGGAGTCATTTTAGCAGACGAGCTTGAAAAGACGTGCCTAGGCGCGAGCCGACTTGACCGCCGCCGCGGCGACGGCCTGCCGGGGCTCGCCTTCATAGACGAACTCGAGCCACCCGTGCTTATCCGCGACGCGTCCGTTGATGACGTCGAAGAAGGACCGCTGGATCGCTTCCGTGATGGGGCCGCGGCGCCCGTTGCCGATCGTGATCTTGTCGACCGTCTTGATCGGGGTGACTTCAACGGCGGTTCCGACGAAGAACGCCTCGTCGGCGATATAGAGCAGCTCGCGCGCCAACATCTCTTCGCGGATGTCGAACCCGTGGTCTCTCGCCAGCGTGATGACCGAATCGCGCGTGATCCCGGGAAGGATGGACGCGCTCACCGGCGGAGTGTAGACCACGTTGTTGCGGACGATGAACAGGTTCTGGCCGCTGCCTTCGCTGAGATACCCGGACGTGTCGAGCGCGATGCCTTCGCTGTAGCCTTCCGCGATCGCCTCCATCTTGATCAATGACGAGTTCGCGTAATTCGCGGATGACTTCGCCAGCGTGGGGAACGTATTCGGCGCAGCGCGCGACCATGAACTGACGCGAACGTCGACGCCGTTGGTGAGTGCGTCCTCTCCGAGATACGTGCCCCATTCCCACAGCATGATCGCCGTGTCCACCGGGCATGGAAACGGGTTCACGCCGAGCGTGTGATAGCCGCGGTAGACCAAGGGCCGGATGTAGCACGCCTTGAACTCGTTGGCCCGAATCGTCTCCATCACTGCCTTGTGCAGGTCGTTGTAGGAGTAATTCGGCTCCATCCGGTAGATTTTCGCCGAGTCGAACAGGCGGTTCAGGTGCGCATCGAGGCGAAACGTCGCAGTCCCGCGCGGCGTGTCATAGCACCGCGCCCCTTCGAAGACGCCGCTGCCGTAATGAACGACGTGCGAGCCGATGTGAATTTTCGCGTCGGCCCAGTCGACGAGCGAGCCGTTCATCCAGATCTTGCCGGTGCCGGGAAAAGGAGCGGACATGTGGTTTTACTCCAGCAAAAAGCCTAACACATCGATTTGGCACCGAAGGCTGCCAATAAGTGTTGGACCGTATTACTGTTTTTCATTGCAGAAGGGACAGCGATCTGTCCGGGCGTGGAGCGGCTTGCGGCAATGCCAGCAGAAACGCGCCGCCGGCGCCTCGCGCGCGCGCAAGCGGCTCTGGATGCTCTGCGCGTCATCGTGTCCCGTTCGTCCGGCCGCGGCCTGTCGCGGCACTGCGGCCGGCTGCGGCGTTCGCGTCGCGTTTCGCGCCGCGAGCACGTCATCGAGCAGATCTGTCGCGCGCTGATACCGTGCCGTCGGTTCCGGCGCCATCGCCTTCATGACGATGTCGCTGATCGCCTTCGGGATCGATGGATTTCGCAGCTTCGGCGGCGACACGAGCTCGCCGGACATCAATTTGTCGAGATCTCCTGGCGCCGGCGTGTCGTACGGCAGCTGTCCGGTCAGCATCTGGTACATCGTCACGCCGAGCGAGTAGAGGTCCGACGCGAAGACCGCCTTGCCGTGGAACTGCTCGGGCGCCATGTAGGGCGGGCTGCCGATCACCGTGGTGCCGTGCGCGGCGATTTCCAGGAAACGCGACGTGCCGAAGTCCGCGACTTTCAGCATGTCGTGCTCGCCGACGAGCACGTTCGCCGGCCGCAGGTCGCGATGGATGACCCCCTGCCGATGCGCGTGATCGACCGCGTTGCAGATCTGGCAGGTGAAATCGAGCGCAAGCGTGAGATCGAGCGCGCCGCGCACCGCGATAATGTTCTCGAGCGTTTCCCCCGGCACGTACTCCATCACGATGAAGAAGATGCCGTCCTGCTTCTCCGCCGTCGTGATGGCGACGATGTTGGGATGGCTGACGGACGCAAGCAGCCGCGGCTCGCGCAGCAGCTCGCCAAAATCGAGTCCCTGCCGGTGCGGAACCTTGATTGCGACTTTCTTGTCGATCCAGGTATCGGAGGCGAGGTAGACGGTACCGAATCCGCCGCTGCCAAGCGGAGCGATGATCTTGTACTTACCGAGCTGCTGACCCTTGAACAGCAATGGATTGGAGTGGAGTATAGCGGACTTTCGGAATGAGAGGACGCAGAGCTGGAGGACGCAGAGACGTACACCACAGAGCCGCAGAGAGCTCAGAGGACGCACAGAGACGAATACAAATTGTTCGTAATTGGCGCGCCTCTGAGTTCTCTGCGGCTCTGTGGTGTACGTCATCTCTCTCTGTGCCCTCGAAGTCTGTGTCCTCGAGTCTGTGCCCTCGCGGCCTATAATCTCCCTCGAATGCTGCCGCGATTTCTGGCTGAACGAGTTGATACGCACACCGCGACGGCATGGTTGCGCGAGGACGAGGCACGGCACCTGTCGCAAGTCCTCAGGCTCGCGGTCGGGGACGAAATCGCGATCTTTGACGGAGCGGGACGAGAGTTCCGCGCGCGCGTCGAACGTATTGCGCGGGACGGCGCGGACGTCAGGATCATCGAAGAGATCGCTGCCGCGCCCGAACCCGCGGTCCGGGTGACGCTCGGGCAGGCGGTGCTCAAGGGCGAAAGGATGGACGACGTCGTGCGCGACGCGACGATGATGGGCGTGTCGGCGATCGAGCCGCTCATCACCGAGCACACGGCCGCACACATGAAGCCCGGTCGAGCGCCGGAGCGCTGGACGCGCATCGCGATTGCATCCGCGAAGCAGTGCCGCCGCGCGGTACTACCGGCGATCGGCCCCGGAACTGCATTCGCCGACTGGCTGCCGGAGGATCGTGCGGAGATGCGTTTGTTGCTCCTGGAACCGTCCGCGGCAGTGGAGGGCAACCCGGTGTCTACGCTGATGGGAAATCGGCCTGCGACTGGCTCCCTCCTGGTCGGACCGGAAGGAGGATGGAGCGCGGATGAGATCGACAGCGCCGTCCGGGCCGGCTACATACCGATTACGCTGGGCCGCCGCACGCTTTCCTTATCTCCTGCCAGAAGATAAGCGTACTCTCCCCTTTTAGATCACCCGCGCAAACACAACGCCGCCCAATCGCCGTCGACTTTTTCATCGATCGCGGAAAGCCCGCGGAAGGCCGCGCGGATGACGTTGACGTCCTGCGGCGCGAAGCCACTCAGGATTAGATATCCACCATCCACGACGAGCGATTGGAGCTCGGCCGCGTAGCGGACGAGAACGGCGCCAGTGAGATTGGCGAGCACGATATCGGCGCGCTGGATGCGGAGCGTGTCGACATCGTCGCGGATGATGTCGATCCCCGCCGCGGCGCCGTTGCGCGCGATGTTGTTGCGCGCGTTATCGAGCGCGTCCGGATCGTTGTCGACCGCCACGACATCGCCCGCACCCAGCTTCCACGCGGCGAGCGCGAGAACGCCGGAACCGGTGCCGACGTCCAGCACGCGCGCGCCGCGCAGCTCGAGCTGTTGAAGCATCAGCAGGCACAGACGCGTCGTCGCGTGATGACCGGTACCGAAGCCCGTGGACGGCTCGATGATGATGACGGGCGTCGACCCGCCGCGCGGAACGTCCCACGGTGGCGCGACGATCAGGCCGCCGGCTTCGATCGCGCGCAGGTTCTCCTGCGACCGCCGTGCCCAGTCCTCGTCGGACACATCAATCGATGAGGCGCGCACGCCACTAAGCGATGCAACCGCCGTGCGTGCGGCATCGCGTGCGGCGCCGGTGCGGAAGAAGACGCGCCACGAGCTCCCACTGTCATCATCATGGATGGCGGCGGGCTCGAAGTCATCGAGGAGCGCGTAAAGGCGGTCGGGAAGGGAAGCGTCGTCTGCAGGAAACTCGATCTCGAGGGCCGGATACTCAGCCAAAAATATCCTTCACCTTTTCGAAGAACGGCTTCTCTGTGCCATCGGCGCCGATCTCCACGCGTTCCTCGGGCAGTGTCTTCGCCAGCTCCTCGAGGAGCTGCTTCTGTTCCCTGGTGAGCTTCTTCGGCACCGACACGCGCGCGATCGCGTAAAGATCGCCGTGTCCGCGGCCCGACACGTTGGGCATGCCTTTGCCGCGCAGCTTGAACCGCGCGCCCGGCTGCGTGCCCGCGGCCACATGGATTTCCTCATCACCCGCCAAGGTCGGCACGCGTATCTCACCTCCGAGCGCGAGCGTTGGGAAGGGGATCGGCAACTCGCAGTACAGATCGTCCCCTTCGCGCTGGAAGAACGCATGCTCCTGCACGTGGACGACGACATAGAGGTCCCCTGGAGGACCGCCGGCAGTTCCGTGCTCCCCTTCGCCGTAGATGCGCAGGCGCTGGCCCGTTGCGATGCCAGCGGGAATCTTCGCCGTGATCTTCCGCTCGCGGCCCACTCGGCCCGCGCCGCGGCACGCCTGGCACGGCTTCGCGATCACTTTGCCCGTACCGCGACAAGCAGGACACGGGCGTGCGACGGTCAGGAATCCCTGCTGGAAACGCTGCTGGCCCGAGCCGCGGCACTGGCCGCAGGTCTCGGGAGATGTTCCCGGGGCGGCGCCGCTGCCCGCGCACGTCTCGCACGTTTCTTCGCGCGGGATCTGGATAGGCGTTTCCGTTCCGGTGAACGATTCCTCGAAGGAGATCTCGAGGTCGTACCGGAGATCGGCGCCGCGCTGCGGTCCGCTGCGCCGGCGGCGGCCGCCGAACATCTCGCCGAATCCGAACAGATCGCCGAGGTTGCCGAAGATATCTTCGAAGCCCGCGAACGCGTTCGGATCGAATCCGCCGGCGCCGGCGCTGACGCCCTGATGGCCGAAGCGGTCGTAGAGCGATCGCTTTTCAGGATCCGAGACGATGGCATACGCCTCCGCCGCTTCCTTGAATGCTTCCTCGGCTTTGGCGTCGCCCGGATTCCGATCGGGGTGGTACTTCAGCGCGAGCTTCCGGTACGCACTCCTGATTGCCTGGTCCGTTGCGTCGCGCCCGACTCCGAGGATCTCGTAATAATCCCGCTTGCTCACCCTTTTGCCACCTTCACCATCGCGGGCCGCAGCAGGCGATCCCCGAGCATGTATCCACGTGAGAATTCTTCGATGACTTCACCGTCGCGCCGCCCTTCCGCCGGCTCGTGCGCGACAGCCATGTGAAAGTGCGGATCGAAATCCGCACCCAACGCCTCGATCAGCGTGACGCCGCGTTTCCGCAGTGTTTCGAGCAGTTGCTTGTGAATCAGCTCGACGCCGCGCAGGATTGGTGCGCTGGCCTCCTCGCCGGTGTCTGCTTTGATCGCCCGCTCGAGATCGTCGACGAGCGGGAGCAGGTCCTTGATCAAATCCGCCGCCGCCGCTTCGGCGAGCTGCTGGCGCTCGCGATCGGTGCGCTTGCGGTAGTTTTCGAACTCCGCGGTCTTGCGCAGCAGGCGATCGTAATAGTCGTCGCGCTGTTTCTGCAGTTCAGCCGGATCGGCGGTCGCCGCGGATTCGTCGGGTGTCGTTGCCGCCGGCGGATCGGGTGTTTCGAAGGTTTCGTCTGACATCGTTTACTGGCAAGTGCTAACTATTATCGAAAACTCTGTTGATCGTGCGCGACAGGCTGTCGACTACATTGATCGCCCGCGAGTAGCGCATCCGGGTCGGACCGATGATGCCGACGGCACCGGTCCGCCTGCCGTCGGTATACGTCGATGTCACGACGCTGAAGTTCTGCAAGCCGGGATCCTGGTGCTCGGAGCCAATGTAGACGGTCAGGCCGTTGCCGTCCATGCAGGCGTCGATCAGCTTCACCAGCCGTGATTTTTCTTCAATTATGCGGACGAGCGCGCGCATCGTCGCGAGCGTCGTCTCCGGATCGTGCCCGACGGCCATCTCGAGCAGAAGCGCCGTCCCCTGGATGTATACCGATGGCTGGCGCTCGAGACCCTCGAATGTCGAGCTCGCGAGACGAAGTGCGAGGGCGCTCAACTGGTCGTACAGCGTGCGGTCCTCGCCGAGTCGGTCGACGATCGCCTGCCGGATCTCGGTGAGCGAGTGTCCCTTGAACTCGGAGTTCAGGAAGTTGGCCGCCTGCTGCAGGTCGGTGCGCGAAAATGCTTCCTGCGGCTCGATGACGCGATGGGAAATGTGTCCGCCGGTCGAGACGAGCACGACAAGGATACGTCCGAGGTCGAGCGGGACGAAATCGAGGTGCTCGAACGTCGCTTCGGTCGCGGGGACCATCGCGAAGCCGACCTGGTGCGACGCGCGGGAGATCTCCTGCGAGGCGTGCGACAGCACGTCTTCGACGGTTCCGGCGCGGCGCAGCCGTTCTTCAACGTCCGGTGCGAGGCGGGCCGTGCGGCGCTCCGACAGCAGCTGATCCACATAGGAGCGGTAGCCCATGTCCGTGGGTACGCGCCCTGCCGACGTGTGCGGCTGCCGAACATAACCCAGCTCTTCAAGACGCGCCATCACATTGCGGAGCGTGGCAGACGACACCCCGAACCCGCGGCTGGCCAGCCACAGCGAAGAAATCGGTTCGCCGTGGTCGATATAGGCCTGCACCACCGCGCCGAGGATCCGTCTATCTCGTTCCGGTAATTCAGGATGACGGGTCATGTTTAGCAGTCGCTCAATGCGATTGCTAAATTATACACCGGAGCCTGCCGCGCCGTAGCTTTAGCGAAGACGGGCCGCGAGCGCCGCCGCCGCCGTCCGGGCTTCGTCGGCAATTCCCCTGACGTCTTCATTTACCAGGAGGAAGTCACTTACCAGAATGCGGCCGTCCACCATCGTCAGCCGGACGTCCGTGCCGCGGGACGCATAAACGAGCGTGGACCACGGGTCGGGGTCCGGCGCCTGGTGCACGCTGTTCCTGTTAATAAGGATGAGGTCGGCCCGCTTGCCTGGTTCGATCGACCCAATTTCTTTTTCCATGGCGAGCGCTCGCGCGCCTTCACGTGTCGCCATCCACACGGCGTCACGCGCGGTCAGGGCGCCCGGTTGCCGGCGTACGGCCTGTAATGTGGCCGCGAGCCGCATCTCGTCGAACATGTCGAGGCGGTTATTGCACGCCGCGCCGTCTGCGCCCAGCGACACCGAGATTCCCCGTGCGCGCATCTCCGCGACGGGCGCGAGCCCCGATCCGAGCTTCAGGTTCGAGCTGGGGCAGTGCATCACCTTGACGTCCCGCTCGGCGAGCAGCGCCTGCTCGCTCTCGGTGACCCACACGCAGTGCGCGGTGCACAGATGCGGTGTTGCGAGACCGGTGTCGGCGAGATATTCGAGATTGCTGAAGCCGCCCGAGAGCTTCCGCACGACTTCAACTTCGTCGCGATTCTCCGAGGCGTGGGTGTGAACGATGACGCGGTCCTGCGCCGACAGAGCGGCGACCGCTTCGAGCAGCTCGCGCGAGCAGGACACAGCGAACCGCGGCGCGAACGCTGCGCGCAACCGGCCGTTCGCCCTGCCATCCCACCGCTTGCGCAGCGCGACGCTCTCGTCGATCGACGCGCGCGTCTCTTCCTGCAGGCGCTTCGGAACGTCGTGATCCGAATCCATCATGCACTTGCCGACAACGGCGCGGAGGCCCATTTCGTCGAGCGCCTCGAACACCACGTCCGTGTCGTGCACGGTCTCCATGGTGAGCGCCGTCGTCGTGCCGCTCGCGAGGAGTTCCGCCGCCGCGAGCCGAGCGGACGCACGCAGCGTCGCCGGCGTGTGGGCCGCCTCCATCGGCCACACGCGCCGCCGCAGCCAGTCGAGAAGCGGCATGTCGTCGGCGTAGCCGCGGAACAGCGACTGGCACAGGTGCACGTGCGTCTGGATGAAGCCGGGGAGCAGGTACGCGCCGCCCGCATCGATGGTCGCGTGATGCCTGTCGGCGGGCTCCGCGCCGACGGAGACGATCCGGCCGTCGCGCACCGAGACCGATCCCTGCACGATGTCGAGCGCGTCGTTCATCGTCAGGACGGTCGCGTTACGGATCAGAATTGAGTTGTCGCTTGTCTTGGCGATCAAGACGTGGGCCGTCCGTGCGGCATCCACTTCATTGATGTGGCCGAGACGTCGCGGCCGTGCCTGACGGCGATCAATTCCGCCAGGATGCTGACAGCGATTTCGGCCGGCGTGATGGCGCCGATGTCGAGACCGATCGGAGCATGGACGCGGCGGAGGCATTCGATCGGCATCCCTTCACCTTCGAGCGCCTCGAAGATGCGCGCCACCTTGGCGCGACTGCCGATCAAGCCGACGTAACGCAGGTCGCGCGCCGCGAGCGCGCGCAGCGCCTCGAAGTCGTGCGTGTGGCCGCGGGTGACCACGACGGCGTAGGCGGTCGGGGGCAAATCGGCGCGGTGCAGCCAGGCGCCGATATCGTCCACTTCGATGTTCTCGGCCGCGGGGAAGCGCTCTGCGTTGGCGAACTTTTCGCGATCGTCGATGACGTGGATGCGGAAGCCCGCTTCGGACGCCATCCGCGCGAGATGCCAGCCGACGTGGCCGGCGCCGACGATATAGAGGGGAGGCGCCGGCGCGATTGGATCGATGTAGACCTCCATCTGGCCGCCGCAGATGAGGCCTGATTCCTGCACGAAGTCGTCGTTGAGATCGAACGATACGAGCGCGGGCTTGCCGGATGCGATTGCTTCGCGCGCGCGTCCGATGGCGTCGTTCTCGTAGCAGCCGCCGCCGATCGTGCCGATGATCCGGCCGTCAGCGAAGACGAGCATCTTGGCGCCGGCGCGTTGTGGCGTCGAGCCGTTCGAACGGACGATCGTCACCAGCGCCGCAGGTTCACCGCGCTGCAGCGCGGCCGCCGCTGCGGGGAGAACCTCTTCGTTCAGATGAGGACCTCGATTTTCGACTTTTTCTTCAACCCCTCGATGAACGCGTCGGCGTGCTCCTTCTTCTTCTCGCCGCCGAGGAACTCCTTGATCCGCGCCTGCGCCTCTTCGAAGGGCACGGTGCGTCCGGCCTTGTGATCCACGACCTTGATGATGTGGTACCCGAACTGCGTCGTCACCACGTCGCTGATCTGCCCGGGTTTGAGCTCGAATGCGACCTTGTCGAATGCGGGGACCATCTGTCCCTTCGGGAAGTAGTTCAGATCGCCTCCCTGCGCGGCGCTGCCGTCCTGCGAGTGCTCCTGCGCGAGCTTGGCGAAATCAGTGCCGCCCTTGGCCTGCTTCAGCACCGAGTCGATCTCCGCGCGCGCCTTCTGCTTCGTCGCGGCGTCCGCCTTGTCGTCGACGCGCACCAGGATGTGGCTCGCGCGGACCGACTCCTCTTCCTTGAACTTGTCGGGGTTCTTGTCGTAGAAGTCCTTCGCTTCGGCGTCGCTCGGCCCGGGCACCGTCGCCACCTCGGCATCCATCAGCTTCGACACGCTGATGTCGACGCGCGCGTCGTTGCGCAGGCTGTCGACGGTCATCCCGCGGTCCTTCAGCGCCTTTTCGAATGCCTGCTGCGTGGGGAACTTCCCCTTCAGCTCCGCCATCTTGGATTCGATTTCCGCGTCTTCGATCTTGATGCCGCGATTCTTGCTCTCCTGCGACAGCAGCGTGTAGGTGATCATCTGGTCGAGCGCGCCGCGCAGAATCTCGTCGCGCCGCTCAGCCGGGATCGGCTGTCCCGCGCGCGCCTCGATCGTCTTGATCATCTGCTCGAACGCTTCCTTCTTCACCGCCTCGCCATTCACGCGCGCAACGACCGCGGGCAGCTGCTCGGCCACTGGCTTGGCGGGAACGGGCGCCGGGGGCTGTCCGGATCCGGCCTGCCCGGCCACGGCCGCGCTCGATCCCTGTGCCGCGACCGTGCCCTGCGCCTGCGCGCCGGGCGCCTTGCGGCAGGCACCAATTGAAACCATCCCGACGCCGACCAACACGCACAGCAGAGCCTTCGACTTCACGTACACCTCAGAGAATAGGAGTTAAGCAACTGATTGTAACACTGGCACTTCCGCCTAAAGGCGGCAGCTACTCTGCTGTTGTGTAGCTTCCGCCTTTAGGCGGAAGTCCGCGAGTGGAAGCTCCCTAAAAATAGTGCTCGTGGCAGATCTCGGTCGGCTCGGTCCCGGCGAGGAACGCCTCGCGGAATACTTTCGGGCACGCGGGCGTGGCGAGCTTGCCCGTGTCCTTGTCGATGTCGACGAAGACGATCCCCGGCGGCACGTCGAAGGTCTGGTTCGCGTGACCCGCGAGCGCGCGGGACATGAACTGCGTCCAGATCGGCAGCGCGGCCTGGGCGCCGCTGAGGCCGAGGGCCTGGTTGTCGTCGAGGCCGACCCAGACGACCGTGAGGAGCCCCGGCGTGAAGCCGACGAACCAGGCGTCGCGCAGATCGTTCGTCGTTCCGGTCTTTCCAGCGCCGTCCAGCGTAAAGCCGTTGCCGCGTGCGCCTGCGCCGGTGCCCTCGTTCAGCACGCTGCGCATCATGTTCGTGACGAGGAACGTCGTGTCCTTGCGCGCGACGGTTTTCGGCGGCGGCAATTCGAGTGGCAGGTTGTTGCCTTCGCTGACGATGCGTGAGAGACCATGGAGCTGGCGGATCTCGCCACCGTTCGGGAATACGGTGTAGGCCGTCGCGATCTCTAACGGTGACGCTTCGAAGACGCCAAGCGCGATCGAGGGATAACCCTTCGGCGGCGTTCCGATCCCGAAGCGGCGCCAGACGGACGCCACGTTGTCGAAGCCGGTGGATTCCGCCAGCTTGATGGTTGCGATGTTGCGCGAATGGGCGAGCGCGCGGCGCAGCGTAATCGGGCCGTCGTACTCGTTGTCGTAGTTCCCTGGCGTCCAGATCTGGTTGTTGAACGTGAACGACGTCGGTTCGTCCACGACAATCGTCGCGGGTGTGATGTCGGTGCGTCCTTCCACCTGCGCGCGCTCGAACGCGGCGAGATAGACGAACGGCTTGAACACCGATCCTGGCTGGCGCTTCGCGGTTACGGCACGGTTGTACTGCGACTGGTTGTAAGAGCGCCCGCCGACCATCGCGAGAATCTCGCCTGTGCGCGGATCGATGGCAATCAGCGCCGCCTGCGGGAAGCGCGGACGGCGCTTCGACAGCATGCCGTCCACCCGCGTGAGCCCTTCGCGGACCGCGTCCTGCGCGATGCGCTGCAGGTGCAGGTCGAGCGTGGTGTAGACATCGACAGCCCCCATCGCCTTGGTCCGCTCCTGGAGCTCCTGCGTGAGGTAATCGACGAAGTACGGCGCCTCGGACTCCAGGGCCCGGGCGACGACCTGCACCGGCTCGCGGGACGCGCGGTCGGCGGCGTCCTGGCTGATGTAGCCGGTGTCGGCCATCGCGTTCAGCACGAGATTGCGCCGCTCCTTCGCGCGGTCCGGATAGCTGAACGGCGCGTAGCGCGACGGCGCCTGAATGACGCCGGCGATGGTGGCCGCTTCGACGAGGCTCAGGTTGCTGACGTCCTTGCCGAAGAACAGCCGCGCCGCTTCCGGGACGCCGCGGATGGCGAAGGATCCGCGCTGTCCGAGATCGACGTCGTTGAGATACAGCTCGAGGACCTTGTCCTTCGACAGCCGCCGCTCGAGGGCGATCGACATCAGCCACTCGGTGAATTTGCGGCGTGGATCTTTTTCCCGCGCCTTCGCCATGCCCCACATCGACGTGAGGAACGTGTTCTTCACCAGCTGCTGGGTAATCGTGCTGCCGCCGCCGGCGTATTTGCGGCTGCCAAAGAGGTTGGTCACCACGGCGCGGGTGGTACCGATCCAGTCGACGCCGGAATGATCGTAGAACCGGCGATCCTCAATCGCCATGACCGCCTGGATCATGCGCGGCGGGATCGCGGCCAGGGGCACGTCGCGCCGCTTCTCGCGCGCTTCGCTGACCAGCGCCGTCAGCAGCGGCGCATCGAGCTCGATCGACTCGAGCCGTTGTTTTTTGGATACCGATTCAATGAATTGAAGACCGCCGCCCCCTCCCTTGGGGGTCGTCGGCGCAAAAACAAACCGGATCGTCTGTCCGGCGTGGTCGCCGCTGCGCGCAACGACGGCGAGCGCGTCGCGTCCAATGGCGAACTGTCCAGGCTGTTCCACCGGCGAACGCTGGGCGTAACCGAGGTCGTTCAGCCGATCCACCATCTGCTGCAGGGTCACGCGCTGGCCGCGCCGGACGGTCAGCGGGCGGGCGAAAATCCGCGGATCGGTCCGCTGGAACTCTCCGTGCATGCGCGCATCGATCATGCGCGAGAAGATCACGTAGTAGTAGCTGACGACTATCGTGAAGAGGACGAGTGGGATGCCGACCGCCAAGACGGCGTAGAATTTCCAGCTCCGCCCGCGCAGAAACGCCAGGCGGGAACGCGAAGGGGACTTCGCGGCGGGCTTTGGGGGACGGACCGTGTTCACCTGGCTGCAACCCGCATTGTACACCGGGCGTCTTATTTGATCGCCGCGCTGACGCGCGGCTAGGCACTCGCCGCACTGACGCGCGGCTAGGCACTCGCCGCACTGACGCGCGGCCAGGCACTCGCCGCACTGACGCGCGGCTAGGCACTCGCCGCGCTGACGCGCGGCCAGGCACGAGACGGTTCATTTCTGAGGAGAGCGTTCATGATTCGCTTATGGTCCATGCGGCTGCTCGCGGCGCTGTTGCTGCTCGGCACATCGCTGCCCGCGGCTGCGCAGTCGCAGGCAATCAACGGCAGCATCGAAGGCACGATCAAGGACACCAGTGGAGCCGCGCTCCCCGGTGTGACGGTCACCATCACGAACACGGAAACCGGCGCGCAGCGCGCCGTGATCACCGGCGAGCGAGGTCAATACCGCGCGCCGCTGCTGCCCCTCGGCAAATATGACGTCGTCGCGCAACTGCAGGGCTTCAAGAAATTCGAGCAGAAGGGCATTACGCTGCAGGCCGGCCAGACCGCGTTGATCGACATCTCGCTCAGCGTCGGCGACGTGTCGGAAACCATCACGGTGACCGGCGAATCGCCGGTCGCGCAGCCCGGTCGCATCGATCTCGGCCGCACCATCGGCGAGGCCGAGGTGACGAACCTTCCGCTCGTCTCGCGCAATCCGTACAACTTTGCGTTCCTCCAGGCGAACGTGACGGGCTACGAGAACAACGAGTTCGGCGTGCCGCGCATCAACGCGAATGGCAGCCAGATGCACACCAACTATCAGCTCGATGGCAACACGAACACCGAGAAGGATCGCGCGGGGCTTCGGATGCTGCCGGTCTCCGAAGTGCTCGTCCGCGAAGTCAAAGTCATCACGAACGGCTTCGCACCGGAGTTCGGGCAGACGACGGGGATGGTCTACAACGCGATTACCCCTTCAGGGACCAACAACGTGCACGGGTCCGCGAGCTTCCGCTTCAAGCGCAATCCGTTTTCCGAGAAGCCCTTCTTCCTCGCGACTGGCGCGCGCAAGCCGGACACGGAGGCGAACGACCTCACCGCGGCGCTGGGCGGACCGATCAAGACGGACAAATGGCACTACTACGGGGCGTACGAGTACGTGGATCGCAGCCTCGTGACCGGCGGACAAGTGATCACCGTCACGCAGGCGAACGCCGACGCGCTCGGCATCACGCTGCCGTCGAGCGGCGTCATCCCCGCGCACCAGAAAGTGAACTTCGCGTTCGGCAAGACGGATTACCGCTTCAACGCCGCGAACCAGCTGGCGGTGCGGTATTTCCTCTTCAAGAACTTCTCCGCATCGAACATCGGCGGCGGATTGACCACGACCGACCGCGCCACCGATTTCACCGATCGCATGGATTCGGCGTCGGCTCAGCTCGTGTCGCAGATCGGCCGCAGCATGTTGAACGAACTGCGTGTCCAGTACGCGCGGCGGCACCAGTTCCGGACGCAGGGCTCGTCGGTGGACGGCCCGGCGATCACGGTCAGCGGCATCGCGCAATTCGGCGGCGCCCGTCTCGGTGACACGAATTCCGTCGGCTTCGACTTCAATCAGGGCATCTCGCAGGTGATCGACAACGTGAGCTGGATTCGAGGCAAGCACGCCTTGAAGACCGGCATCGACGCGCAGTGGATCGCCGATCGCCGCGTGCGTGGCGAGCAGTTCGTGTATACCTTCCCGAGCACCGCGGCCTACCTCACCGCGAAGAGCGGCGCCGCGCCGCTCGGCTACTCGACGCTTCAGCAGTTGTTCGGGAACCGCTCGGCGGAATACGACTCCGGCTTCTACGGGCTCTTCGCGCAGGACGACTGGCAGGTCACGCCCCAGCTCAAAGTGCTCTACGGCATCCGCTACGACCTCTTTGATGTGCCGTCTTCGCGGCCGTTCGCGGCGAATCCGTACTCGCAGTCGTTCGAGACTGACAAGAACAACGTCGGGCCGCGCGCCGGCCTGTCATGGACGCTCGATTCTGCCGCACGCACCGTGGTCCGCGCCTCCACGGGCCTGATGTACGAGCCGCCGTTGCTCGACTTTTATGACAACGCGATTCTGAATAACGGCGATCCCGCGAGCTTTACGGTGTCGATCTCCGGCACCAGCGCCGGGGCGCCCGCGTTCCCCGGCAGTCTCGCGAACGTGCCATCCACGTTCGTGCTGCCGCGCCAGAGCATCACCGTCGTCGATCCGGACTTCGAGACGCAGCAGGCGTGGTTGAGCAACGTGCAGGTCGAGCGCGCGCTGACGACCAACATGTCCGTGTCGATTGGCTACGTCAATTCGATCGGCCGCAACCTGCCCGTCCTGATCGACGTGAATCTGATCCCGACGGGCGCGACACTGCCCGACGGGCGGCCGATCTACTCGACGGCCGTTTCGCCGGGGACGCGCGTGGACACGACGTTCAACCAGGTGAACATGTTCAAGTCGATCGGCGAATCCACTTACAACGCCTTCACCGCGATGGCCACGAAGCGGATGACGCACGGATGGATGGCGACGGCAACCTACACGCTCGCGCGCGCCGTTGACAACGCGCCGCTCACCGGCAGCTACGTCGTGGGCAGCGGCGACGACCGCGTGTCGGATCCTTCCAACCTCGATCGCGAGAAGGGGGTCACGCCGTTCAACCAGAGGCACACGTTCTCGCTCTCGACCGTGATCGCGCCGCAGGTGTCGGACGCGAAGGCAGGCGCCGCGATCTGGAATAATAATCAGCTCGGGATCATCCTGCAGGCGAACAGCGGCCTGCCATTCAACATCCGCGCGCTCACGGACCTGAATGCCGACGGCGTGCTGAACGATCGTCCCGACGGTGTGGAGCGCAACGCGGGTCGTCTGGGCCGCGTGCTCAACGTGGATCTGCGCTATTCCCGTTTCGTGCCGATCCGCGGCGCGCAGCGCGCCGAGCTGTTCTTTGAAGCGAAGAACCTGTTCAACACCGAGAACATCTCGGGCGTGAACCGGGTCGTCGGGACCGACGCGGCCGGCAATCCCGCCTCCACGCTCCTCTATAAAGGGAAGCAGTACCCGACGTCGGGCAAGAGCGGCTACGACCAGCGGCTCATTCAGCTCGGCTTCAAATACTCGTTCTGATTTACGCTGTGGGCATGTTTCGCGATGCCCTGCGGGCGGCGGCGCTCGGCGCCGCCGCTCTCGTCGCTTGCTCATCGCTTTCCGCCCAGCTTCGTGTTGCTCCTCCGGGCGAACACCCCGACACCGAATCGCTGGAATTGATGCTGCGAAAGCTGTCGAGCACCGGGACGTTCATGCAGACCGACGCGCATCCCGACGACGAGGACAACGGACTGCTGGCGATGCTGGGGCGCGGACAGGGAATGCGCGCGACGCTGGTGACGCTTACGCGCGGTGACGGCGGACAGAACGAGATCGGTCCGGAGCTGGGGCAGTCGCTCGGGGTCCTACGGACAGAGGAGCTGCTCGCGGTGCATCGGTTCGACGGCGCAGAGCAGTACTTCACGCGCGCAGTGGACTTCGGCTTCTCCTTCAGCATCGAGGAATCGATCGAGAAGTGGGGACACGACGAGACCGTCGGCGACCTGGTCAGACACATCCGCGCGATCCGGCCCGACGTCATCATCGGATTTCTCTGCGGCGGTCAGGCCGGGGGGCTCCATCACCAGGCGTCGGCCGCGTTGACGCGCGAAGCATTCCGCGCGGCCGCGGATCCCGCGAAATACCCCGAACAGATCAGAGAAGGCCTGCGGCCGTGGCAGGCCGTCCGGTACTTCTGTACCGACGAGAACTCGTTTGCTCCGCAGCCGCCGCCGCGCACGCCGGACATGATCGTGGCGGAGGTCTCCGGCTTCGATTCTGTGCTGGGGCGCACCTATGCCGAGCTCGGTCTCGAGGCGCGGTCGATGCACAAGTGCCAGGGGACGTCGCAGTTGCTGCTGTTGCCCGGTCAGCAGCAGAACAGGACGTACCGGCTGCAGGAGCACGTGGGGACGCAGGCCGTCACCGTGAATGGGCCGCAAGAGGGGCCGCGCGCACCCGCAACGTTGTTCGCCGGGATCGACGTCTCGATCCGCGGACTGGCGCGATTCACCGGGAGTCGCTCCGTTCCGGCACTCGCGACGGCGCTGCAGGGAATCCAGCAGAGCGTACTCGACGCGACATCCGCATCGCGGACGCGCGGCGTTGCCGCGGCCATCGCGCCGCTCGTCACCGGGCTGCGCGCGACGCGCGCGCTGCGGTCGACTCTGCCGCGGATGCTCGGCGATGCCGACGCCGCGCGCTACGAGATCGATTTGCGCCTTGCGCAGAAGGAACGTCAGTTCGAGGACGCGCTGGCCGTCGCCGCCGGTGTGCGCGTGGATGCACTCGCGGATGACGGCGTGGTGACGCCGGGTCAGGCGGTGACGGTGAATGTCTATGCCGCCGCGGCCAACGCCAACGGGTTGAATAGTGTGGCGCTGCGGGGCTTCGACGGGCAATTGACGTCATGCGGGGGACAGCTGAGCGCGCCGGTGACCTGCAAGGCGTCGGTGAAGATCCCCGCCGCTACGCATTTCTCGACGCCGTACTGGACGCCGCGACCCGATGCGGCCCGCTACGACTTCGAACCGGAGGTGCCGTTCGGCGTCCCGTTCCGGCCGACACCCTTCGGCACGACGTTCGAGCTGACGGTCGGCGGCGAGCGAATCACGGTCGATCGACCGGTCGAGTACCGCTACAGCAATCTCGTCGCCGGCGAGAAGCGCTCGCAGTTGAACGTCTCGCCGGACTTCGACGTTACCGTCGATCCCGAGATCGCGGTGTTTCCGGTCAGCCCGCCTGGACAGGTACCTCCGACAAACCAGGGACTTCCGCCTAAACAGGTACTTCCGCCTAAAGGCGGAAGCTACACGGATACGAGTGGGACGACGGCCGCTTCTCCCGAGAACCCTGTAGCTTCCGCCTTCAGGCGGAAGACCATCGGCGTCACCGTCGCGAACAATCAGAAGGGCGCCGCCACCGCCAGCGTCACCCTGCAACTTCCCGCGGGCTGGATCGCTGAGCCCACCTCCCAGCCGGTGAAGTTCACGCGCGAGGACGAGGCCATCACGGTGAAGTTCGGCGTGCGGCCGCCGTCCGGCGCGGGCGCGGGGGAGTCGGTCATCAAGGCGATCGTGCGCACGGAGACCGGCGCGCGCTCCGATGCGGGCTACCAGGTCGTCGAGTATCCTCACATTCACCGCCGTCATGTCGTGCGCGAGGCAGCCGTGCGAGCGAAGCTGCTCGACGTGACGGTCGCGCCGGGCGTGAAGGTCGGCTATGTCATGGGCGTCGGCGACCGCGTGCCCGATGCCATCGAACAACTGGGCGCCGATGTGCGCGCCATCGATGCCGAGACGCTCGCCTCCGGCGACCTCTCGCAGTTCACCGTGATCATGCTCGGCGTCCGCGCCTACGAGCGGCGGCAGGATCTTCGCGCCAGCAACCAGCGCCTCCTGAAGTACGTGGAGGATGGCGGCACGGTGATCGTCCAGTATCAGCGCACGGAATTCAACGAAGCGCAGTACGGCCCGTTCCCTGCGAAAACAACACTGGACCGCATTACCGACGAGAACGCGCCGATCGAAGTCCTCGTGCCCGATCACCCGATCTTCATGACGCCAAATCGCATCGGACCGGAATCCTGGCGCGGCTGGCTGCAGGAGCGCGGCACGTATTTCATAGGGCAACGCGACCCGCGATATGTCGATCTGCTGCGCGCGCAGGATCCTTTCCCATACAATGCAGGACCAAAGACAGGCATCCTGGTGGAGGCGCGCGTCGGGAAGGGACGGTGGCTGTACACCGGGCTCGGCCTGTGGCGGCAGCTGCCCGCTGGAACGGACGGCGCGTACCGTCTGCTGGCCAACCTGATCAGCCTGGGGAAACAGTAGCGTGAAATTTTCGCCCGACTACGTCCGCATCGTCCTCAACGAAAACTTCGAAGACGCCAAGTCACAATTCCTCGTTCCATTGATCGCGATCAACTACGCGCACCTGGTGATGCTCGCGGACCAGGGGATCGTGGCGCGGCAAGAAGCGGGCGCAATTCGGCGCGCGCTCGACGGCATCGACGTCGACGAAGTGCGCAAGGTCCAATACGACGGCACCTACGAGGATCTGTTCTTCTATCTCGAACGGCTCGTCGCCGCCGGCTGCAGTGAAGATGCAGCAGGACGCCTGCACACCGCCCGCTCCCGCAACGATATCGACATGACGATGTATCGCATGTCGCAGCGGCAGTTGATCCTGGCGATCGTTGAAGGCACGCTCGCGCTGCGTGCGGCCTTGCTGTCGCTCGCCGAGCGGTATCGCGAGGCGGTGTTCGCCGCGCATACGCACACCCAGCCGGCGCAGCCGTCCACCATCGCGCATTACCTGCTCGCCGTCGTCGAGCAGCTGGAACGTGACACGACGCGCCTGAAGGCGGCCTACAAGAGCACGAACCAGAATCCGCTGGGCGCGTGCGCGATCACCGGGACCGGTTTTCCGATCGATCGTTGCCGGACTGCGGAGCTCCTCGGCTTCGACGGCGTGACCTGCAACACCTACGGCAGCATCGCGACGATCGATTACCTGCTCGAAAGCGTAAGCGCGACGGCCATCCTGCTCGTGGGACTCGGACGTGTCATCCAGGACCTGCTTCTGTGGTGCACGAGGGAGTTCGGCTACCTGCGGCTCGCCGACGGGTTCGTGCAGGGCAGCAGCATCATGCCGCAGAAGCGGAACCCCGTCGCGCTCGAGCACGCGCGGGCGATCAGCAGCAAGGCGGTGGGACAGGCCGCCGGATTGATGCTGTCTGCGCACAACACGCCGTTCGGCGACATCGTGGATACCGAGGACGACATTCAGCCGCTCGTCGCGCAAACGTTCAAGGATGCGGCCCGCGCCGTGTCCCTCGTCGCGGCCGCGATGGAAGGAGCGGAGTTCGATGTCGACAAGCTCGCGGAACGCGCAGGTCAGCATTGGATCACGATCACCGAGCTTGCGGACACGCTCGCGCGCGATCGTGGGCTTGCATTCAAGGCAGCGCACTCGATCGCGGCGAAGTTGATCGCCGCGGCTCGCGAGCGGCCCGGCGCGCCGCTCGCGGCGATGCTCCGCGAGGTGTCGAGAGCGGTAGTGGGGAAGGAAATCAGCTACTCGGAACCGGAGCTCGCCGAGATCCTGAGCCCGCGCCACTTCATCGAAGTGCGGAAGACGCACGGTGGTCCATCCCCATCCGAAGCACTGCGGGCGATTGGCGAGTCGCGGAAAGCGCTCGCGTCCGACCAGGAATGGCTGCGCGATACGCGCGGCCGGCTGCACGCATCCGAAGAAAAACTCAGGAAAGCTGCCGCAGCGCTCTGAGGGCTACAGCGTAACGAGCCAGTGCTGTCCGAGATCGATCGGCAGCTCGTCCAGGAGCAGGTTCACGATTCCCGGACCGTACTTATTAAGGAAGTAGATCACCGCCAGCATCCGTTCCTGCGGGTGCCCGTGCGGGAACGCCTGCGCCTGGGCGCGGGTGAACTGACGCCGGAGCGTTTCGTCGCGCTTCTTGGCTGCGTGGATCACCTTCGAGTGCAGCGACCGCAGCTCGTGCTCCATCTTTCCCAGCGTCGTTTTGGCCGCTCCCTCGAGGGTGGGATCGAGCGCCGGCAGGGCCTTGATGACGCGCGTCATCGCATCGTGCGTCTGCGATGCCACGTCGCGCAGCGACTCTTCGACGCTCGCCGGAAGCTGCGCTTCGAGGAGCTTGTTCAGCGCCGATTCGTCCGGCGTGCGGAGATCCTCGAACGGCACGGCGTACTTCGCCAGAAACCGCGTCGCGCCCGAGTCGAGGAGCGTCGCGGTCGAGCGCGGGAACATCAGCGGCATCGGAACGCCGAACTGCTCGTAGACGCCGCGCAACTGCCCGAGATAGGCGAGCTCGCTCGGGCCCGCGACGTAGCAAATCGTGGGGAACAGCGTGTCCTGGACGATGGGCCGCAGCAGCACGTTCGGGCTGAACGCGCCGGGACGCTCGACGGCTTTGCGCGCGAGCGCGTCGCTCGCGTGCAGATCGTCGCCGATGGCGAGCTGATCGCCGTGCCGGCGGATGGATCGACGAATCGGATCGAGGCTGAAGAGCGAGACGCTGTCAGGCTGCGGAACGACCTGCGGAGCATGCCCGCGCGCCGCGAGCGCCTGGCCTGCTTCCGCCGCGAGCTCCGCGCTTCGTCCCGGCGCGGCGAGCTCACGCGCGAAGAGATCGCCGACGAGCGGCTTCGCCGCCGGATCCGCGGACTCGAACACGATCAGTCCGTGCGGTCCGAGCAGCGTCTCGAGCCACGTTGCGAATGCGCAAGCGAAACCGCGGCCTGGCTGCCAGGCCGCGCGAATCGCATCGAGGATGGCGGGCGTGAATTCGGTCTGCTGAAGGGCGGATGCGAGCTCGTCGATTGTCTGCTCGACGCGGGCGTCCAGCTGCAGCCTGGCGACTGGCAGCTCACCGGCCCCCTCGAGATCCGCCATCGTCACTGTGCGTGGCTGGAACTCGGCGTCGAGGACCGTACAGCTCCGCACTTCCTCCCAATCGTGATCCTCCGCTTCCACCCAGAAGATCGCGACCGCGGGCACGTTGAGCTCGCGTTCCGTCCGGCGCGTCAGTTGCAGCGCGGTCAGTGCCTTGAGCAGCGTGTACATCGGCCCACCGAACACGCCGGCCTGCTGGCCGGTCATGACCGCGACAGAGGCCGGATCCGCGAGGCGCATCGCGGCCGCGCGTGATTCGGGCGGCGCGTTGCGATGCTCCTGCTGGGCGCTCAGTACGTCGACGAGGCGAGCGCGATCGCGCGGATGTTGTTGCGCGCGACGCACGGCATCGCGCCAAGCCTCCGGCTCGACAGGATTCCCTGCGTAGAGCCCTTCGACCTGTTTGAAGTTGTAGGCGTAATCACCGGCAAGCCGCCGAATCCACGGGAAGCGGCGCACGTCCACACCGGTGGCCTTCAGACGGCCGGCGGGCTGAGTGACCGCGGATGAGGAGGACTCGGCAGACACGACGCCGTACTCTCTCAGAGCGGTTGGAAACCTGTCAAGGCGGCGAGGCATGGCACGTCCGTAAAGACGCGGGTCGATGCGCCGGGGATCCCGCAATCCGTGTTACATTCTGACGATCCGCCCGAGGAGTTTCTTCGCTGACCAGAGAGGACCCAAGCGCATTCTCGCCGCCGCCCGCGTTCGGCCCGTTCCGGGTGCTGCACCAGATTGGTATTGGCGCTCTTGGTCCTGTCTTCCGCACGTATGAGCCGACCCGCGACCGGCTCGTGGCCGTCAAGGTCTTCCGTCTCGACATCGTCCCCGAACAGGCGCAGGCGCTCGCCGACGCGTTGAGCCGCGCGACCGAGTCGTCCCTTTTTCACCCGTCGATCGTCGAGCCGATCGCCGCCGGCGTGGAGGGGACCGTCGCGTATCGCGCGGAAGAGTACGTCGCGGCCGAGTCGCTCGACGTCGCGATGCGGCACTACGCGCCCGCGACGCTCGATAAGGCGCTGCCGTTCATCACCCAGCTGGCGGGCGCCATCGACTTCGCGCGCGCCGCCGGCGTCGGTCACGGCGGTCTGCATCCGCGCGACATCCTCGTCACGCCCGACGAAGCGCGCGCCACCGGCTTCGGCGTGGTGGAAGCGCTCGAAGAGGTCGGGATTCGCGCGCCGACGCGCCGACCGTACGCAGCGCCCGAGCGGATTGAGGGAGCCGCGTGGACGACGCCCGCCGATGTGTTTTCGCTCGCTGCGATTACGTTCGAGCTGCTGACGGGGCGGCGTCCGTCCGGTACCGGCACGCAAATCGGTACGTTGCCGGAGGGTGATCACAGCGCGGCGCTTCACGCGGTGCTCGCGCGCGCAATGGACGACAATCCGTCGAAACGGTACTCGAGCGCGCTTGCGTTCGCCGCCGCGCTCGAAGCTGCAGGACGAGGGGAAACGCTCCCTGACTCCACGGTCGCTGAGACCGCGGTCCCTGCTGTTTCGCTCAAGCCCACGCCGGGGGAGCTGGAGGTGGAGAAGGAGCTCGACCCGATGCTCGCGGCGATCGATGCGGACATCGAGGCTGAGCGCGCAGCGGATGAAGCGGATCACGCCGAGCGTTCGCTGTTCGACGAGGAACACGAGGAGACGGCGGACGCGGAGGATGTCGCGACTGAAGCACTCGCTGACCTTGGCGAAGTGGCGCCGGAGCGGTTCGCCGACGAGTTCATAGACGAGCAGAAAGCGGACGCCGAGGTACGGCGACCGCTGGAGGCCGTTCACGAAACGATCGTTCCCACGGCTGATGCCGGAGAGGCGCCCATGTATCCTCCCTCGGATCTAGAGCCGGACATTGACGAACTCGGCGAACGATCGCACATCCTGCCGTCCGCAGTGATGCTCGTCATCGGTCTGCTCATCGGATTCGGCGCCGCGTGGTTTCTCCTGACGCGTGAGCGGACAGCGGCACCGGCGCCCGCAGCGTCCGAGACGGCCGTTCCCACGCCGCAACCCGCGCCGGTTGCGCCGGGACGCGCGACTGCGGAGAAGCCCGGCCAGTACAGCGAACAGAAAGTCACGCCGCCCGCGAACACGGCGCCAGCTGGGACGGCTCCGCCATCCAGGACCGCGCCGCCACCGATTCCGGACGAGACGCCGGCGCGCGCGTCAAGGGCGCCGCCCGTTCGCCGTGCAGAGCCCGCTGCCACGCGCGGCCGCATCGTCGTGAAATCCACACCGGCGCGAGCGCCGGTCACCTTGAACGGCAAGTGGCGCGGACGCACGCCGCTGACGATCGACGATCTTGCGTTCGGTACGTACGTCGTGCGCGTCGTGCAGCCTGGATATGAAGTCGCGCGCGAGGAATTCACGCTGAGCGCCCGGGACGCCTCGCACGAGATGAATGCGCGGCTCGAGCGCGGTGCCCAGGCGAGCGAACCGGCGCCACGCCTACCCGTACCGACGCCAAGACCCGGCGCGGTGGCGCCGACGACGCCGGAGACATTTACCGGATCCCTCTACGTCGATTCGCGCCCGCGCGGCGCGACCGTGTTCGTGGACGGCCGCAGCGTCGGCCAGACGCCGCTCAGCGTGCCGGAGATTGCGGTCGGCTCGCACGTCGTGCGCCTCGAGATGATCGGAAAGAAAGTGTGGACCACATCGACGCGCGTCATCGCGGGACAAGTCGCGCGCGTCACCGGCTCGCTGGACGATAAATAAGAGATGAAAGCAATCCTCGCACTGGAAAACGGCATCTGGTACGAAGGGGAGGCCGCGGGCGCACCGGGGCAGACCGGCGGCGAAGTCGTCTTCAACACCAGCATGACGGGGTACCAGGAAATCCTGACCGACCCGTCGTATGCGGGGCAGATCGTCACGATGACGGCACCCGAGGTGGGGAACTACGGGGTTGCGAACGCCGATCCGGAATCGCGCGGGACGCAGGTCGCCGGATTTATCGTCCGCGAGGAATCGGCGATCGCGAGCAACTGGCGCTCGCAGGGCACGCTGCGCGACTACCTGGTCGCGAACAATATCGTCGCAATCTCCGGCATCGACACGCGCGCGCTGACGCGCGTGCTGCGGTCCGCGGGCGTCATGCGCGGCGTGATCGCGACCGGCGACGCGGATCCGAGCGCGCTGATCGATCGCGCGCAGGCGCTCCCCTCGATGGAAGGATCCGATCTCGTGCTCGGCGTCACGTGCGAGCGCGCGTTCGACTGGGAGCCGGCGACGTCGCCGCAGGATGAGTTTGCGCCGACGGCCGTACGGCGCAAGCGCCGCAACCTCCGGATCGCCGCCTACGACTACGGCATGAAGTGGAACATCCTGCGGCGCTTCAATGCGTATGGATGCGACGTCCGCGTGTTTCCCGCGACCGCGCCGGCGTCCGAACTTCTCACGGCCGGTCCTGATGGCGTATTCCTGAGCAACGGCCCGGGCGATCCCGCCGTGCTGTCGTACGCGATTTCCAGCGCGACGCATCTAATCGATGCCGACGTTCCGGTGTTCGGCATCTGCCTGGGCCACCAGATCCTGTCGCTCGCGATGGGAGGGGACACCTACAAACTGAAGTTCGGTCATCGCGGCACGAACCATCCGGTCAAGGAACTGGAAACGGGGAAGGTCGAAATCACATCCCAGAATCACGGCTTCGCCGTGGATCCCGACTCGCTGCCGAAGGACGTCAAGATCACGCATCTCAATCTGTACGACGGCACGGTCGAGGGGCTCCGCCATACCAAGCAGCCGGTGTTCTGCGTGCAGTACCATCCCGAAGCGGCCCCCGGACCGCACGACGCGGACTACCTGTTCAACCAATTCGTCGAAGAGATGGAACGGCGCGCCTAATCGATGCCCAAGCGGACTGACCTCAAACGGATCCTCGTGATTGGCTCGGGCCCGATCGTGATCGGGCAGGCGTGCGAGTTCGACTACTCCGGCACGCAGGCGTGCAAGGCGCTCAAGGCCGAGGGGCTCGAGGTGGTGCTGGTCAACAGCAACCCCGCCACAATCATGACCGACCCGGAGATCGCGGACCGCACGTACGTCGAGCCGCTCACGCCGGAGATCCTCGAAAGCATCATCGCGCGCGAAAAGCCGGATGCGATCCTGCCGACCGTCGGCGGCCAGACCGCACTTAACCTGGCGGTGCAGCTCGGGGAGCTCGGGATTCTGAAGAAGTACAGAGTCGAGCTGATCGGCGCGTCGCTCGACGCGATCAAAATTGCCGAGGACCGCCTGCTGTTCCGCGACGCGATGACCGAAATCGGCATCGCCACGCCCAACAGCCGCTATGTGAAGTCGATGACGGAAGCGTTCGACGCCATCGAGCCGATCGGCTTCCCGATCATCATTCGTCCATCGTTCACGCTCGGCGGCGTGGGCGGCGGCATCGCGTACAACATCGAGGAGTTCCGCGAGATCGCACAGCGCGGCCTGAGTCTCAGTCCAGTCCACGAGGTGCTGCTCGAGGAATCGGTCATCGGCTGGAAAGAGTTCGAGCTCGAGGTCATGCGCGACCGGGCCGACAACTTCGTCGTCATCTGCTCGATCGAGAACGTGGATCCGATGGGCGTCCACACCGGCGACAGCATCACCGTCGCGCCCGCGCTGACGCTGACCGATCGCGAGTACCAGCGCATGCGCGATATCGCCCGCCGCATCATCCGCCGCGTCGGCGTCGAGACCGGCGGCTCCAATATCCAGTTCGCGATCAATCCGGACGACGGGCGGATTGTTGTCATCGAGATGAATCCGCGCGTGTCGCGGTCGTCGGCGCTCGCGTCGAAGGCGACGGGATTCCCGATCGCCAAGATCGCAGCGAAGCTCGCGCTCGGCTACACGCTCGACGAGATTCCCAACGACATCACGCGGCTGACGCCCGCGTCGTTCGAGCCAACCATCGACTACATCGTCGTCAAGGTCCCGCGCTGGGCGTTCGAGAAGTTTCCGCGCGCGGATCGCACGCTCACCACGCAGATGAAATCGGTGGGCGAGGTGATGGCGATCGGGCGGACGTTCAAGGAGGCCTTCATGAAGGCCTTCCGATCGCTGGAACTCGGCCGCGGCAACATGCTGTTCGCGAAGAGCGGCGGCCGCATCAACGCGACGGCGAATGTCGAGGCGGAAGACGATGACAGCGCGCTGCAGCGCTCGCTGGCTGTGCCCAACGATCAGCGCATCTGGTCACTGTTCCGCGCGTTCGAGCGCGGATGGGCGCTCGAGGAAATCCATCGGCTGACGAAGATCGACCGCTGGTTCCTGACGCAGTTTCAGCAGCTGGTCGAACTGCGCACGCAGGCGATGCTCGTCGGCCTGCGCGGCATCTCGCCGGACCTGATGCGCTCGCTCAAGCGCGCGGGCTTCGGCGACTGGCAGATCGGCAGCATGCTCGGCGCCGACGAGGAGGCCGTCCGCGCCGCGCGCGTCGAGCAGGGGCTCAAGCCGGCATACAAGCGGATCGACACGTGCGCCGCCGAGTTCGAGTCGTTCACGCCCTACTTGTACGGAACCTACGAGAAGGAGTGCGAGGCCGATCCGACGCCGCGGCAGAAAGTCGTGATCCTGGGCAGCGGGCCCAATCGCATCGGGCAGGGCATCGAGTTCGACTACTGCTGCGTGCACGCTGCGTTCGCGCTGCGCGAGGACGGATTCGAGACCGTCATGATCAACTGCAACCCCGAAACGGTGTCGACCGATTACGATACCGTCGACCGGTTGTACTTCGAGCCGCTCACGTTCGAGGACGTGGCGGCGATCATCGCGCGCGAGCAGGAAGGGGGCGGCGACGTCTCCATCGTCGTGCAGTACGGCGGTCAGACGCCGCTGAACCTCGCGCTGCCGCTGCAGCGCGCGGGTATCAGGATTCTCGGCACGTCGCCGGACTCCATCGACCTCGCGGAGGACCGCGAGCGGTTCTCAAAACTGCTTTGGGACCTTGGAATTCCGCAGGCGCCGAGCGGCACGGCAACGTCTCCAGAGGAGGCGCGTGAGGTCGCGCTGAAAATCGGATTCCCTCTGGTCGTCCGGCCGTCGTACGTGCTTGGCGGACGCGCGATGGCGATCGTGTACGACATGGCCGCGCTCGATCGCTACATGACGACCGCGGTGCAGGCGTCCCCCGAGCGCCCGGTCCTCATCGACAAGTTCCTCGAGGACGCCGTCGAGCTCGACGTCGATGCCGTTGCGGATGCCACTGGCGCCGTCGTCATCGGCGGCATCATGGAGCACATCGAGGAGGCCGGCATCCACTCGGGCGACAGCTCCTGCGTCGTTCCGCCATATCGCGTCGCGGCGCGGCACGTCGAGCAGATCCGCGATTACACCCGCCGCATCGCCCGCGCGCTGAATGTCATCGGCCTGATGAACACGCAGTTCGCGATCAAGGAAGACACGATCTACGTGCTCGAAGTCAATCCGCGTGCATCGCGGACGGTGCCGTATCTGTCGAAGGCGACCGGCGTGCCGCTGGCGAAAGTGGCCGCACGCGTGATGGTGGGCCGCACGCTCGCGCAGCTCGGCCTGACCGAAGATCTCCAGGTCTCAGGCGTGTTCGTGAAGACGCCGGTGTTCCCGTTCGTCCGTTTCCCTGGCGTGGACACGATCCTTGGTCCAGAGATGAAGTCCACCGGGGAAGTGATGGGCGGCGCGCAGACGTTCGGGAGCGCGTTCGCGAAGGCGCAGCTCGCGGCGGGCGTGAAGCTGCCGTCACACGGCGCCGTGTTCATCAGCGTGAGCAATCACGATAAGCCCGCGGTCGTGCAGATCGCGCGTGACCTGAAGGGGCTGGGATTCGAACTGGTCGCGACCCGCGGCACGGCAAATTTCCTGCGCGCGCATGGCATCGACGCGGAGATCGTCTTCAAGGTGAACGAGGGACGCCCGCACGTGGGGGACGAGATTCTCAATCACCGCATTCAGCTCGTGATCAACACGCCGCTGGGACGCGAGTCGTTCTTCGACGACAAGTTCGTCCGACGCACCGCGATGATGCAGCAGGTCCCGTGCATCACGACGCTGACGGGCGCCGCCGCCGCCGTGTATGCGATTCGCGCGCTGAACACCGAAGGGCTCACCGTCCGCTCGCTGCAGGAATATCATGCCGACCTCGCCCTGAGCCACAAGCCCTGAGTCATCAGCCATTGTTCGATGTCGTCGGCGTCGGCGCGAATTCCACCGATTTCGTGTACCGGTTGCCGGAGTATCCCGCCGCTTACGGTCCGCTGTCGAAGCTGCGCATCAGCAGCCACGAACGCTCGCCAGGGGGGCAGACGGCGACGGCGTTGTCCGCATGCGCCGCGCTCGGACTCCGCACTTCTTATATCGGAACGGTCTCGAATGACGGAAACGGCGACTTCATCCGAGAGGCGCTCGAAACGCGCGGCATCGATTTGTCGCGCGTCATCGTCCGGTCTGCGGGGAATCCGTTCGCCGTGATCCTCGTCGCGGAAGGGCTCACGTCTCACGGCCTGCAGCGCGGATCGGGTCAGGGCGAGCGCATCGTGCTCTGGGATCGTCCGCCGGAAATGGCGCTGAAGCCGGCGGATTTACCTGCCGGATTCGCATCGTCCGCGCGGCTCGTGCACGTGGACGACGTGGATCCGGATGCGGCGATTGCGGCAGGAAAGGCGGGCATCGCGGCGCGCGTGCACGTCACCAGCGACATCGAGGCGGCGCGTCCGAAGACGCCGGCGATCCTCGATGCCGTCACGATCCCGATCTTCGCCGAGCACGTGCCCGGCGATCTCACCGGCGAACGCGATCTCGAGCGCGGCCTGCGCATCCTGCGCCAGCGCCATGCCGGGATGCTCGTCGTCACGCTGGGCGCGCGCGGCGCCGCGATGTTGGACGGCGGTCGGTTCATCCGTCAACCGGCGTTTCCCGTTGACGTCATCGACACGACCGGCGCCGGCGACGTGTTCCGCGCCGGTTTCATCTACGCGCTTCTTCGCGGCGACACGCCGGAGGGGATCCTCCGCTTCGCCTGCGCCGCCGCCGCCGTGAGCTGCACGCGCCGCGGCGCCATCGTCAGCGTCCCCACCCTCGACGAAGTCAACGCCCTGATGGCCTAGCCCCGGGGGTCAGGTCTGCAGATCGCCCCAACCCAGGGGTCAGGTCTGCAAATCGCCCATTCCGGGTGCCAGGTCTCGGCTGCGTGTGACCTGACACCCGCTTCGGGCGATTTGCAGACCTGACCCCAGGGCAGGGGCGATCTGCAGACCTGACCCCAAGGCACGGGCGATCTGCAGACCTGACCCCCGGGGGCCGTCGTCCCGCTTGCATCCCCCGGCGGCGTGACGGCACCGGCGGTACTGATCGCGATTCCTTTGATCATCGGTGTGCTGCTTGGGTCGGTGTTCCCCACCGAGCTGGCGGCAGTACGCGCGGGACTCGTTGTCGCGTGGATTGCGGCTGGTATCGCCATCTGGCGTCACTGGTCAGCGGCGCTGACGACAGGCATCGTGGCGGGATTTGTGCTCGCTGGAGCGATCGCCGGCGGCAGCGCCGCACGCGAGGCACGACAACCGCCGTTGCTTTCGTGGTTCCGCGAGTTTCCGCGGGACGGCCCGGTTCGCGTGACGGCGGTCCTGCGCGAGGATTCGGCGCGGACGGGGACCGGAGTGTCGCTGGTGATGGACGCGACGGACGTCAGCGGCGCGCCCGGCAACACCATCCACGGCGGGATCCGCGCGACCGTCACGGGAGCGCTGGCTGCGGTCACCGCCAGCGATTGGCGCGCGGGACGGATGATCCGCGCGGACGTGCTCCTCCGCGAGCCGCTCGATTACCGCGATCCCGGTGTGCCATCCGACCGCGATCGGCTCGCGCGGCAGGGCATCGCGCTGCTCGGCACCATCAAGAGCGCGGCACTCGTGACGGTCGTCGAAAAGGGGAACCCGATCAGCGAGAGCGCTGCCGCGCTCAGAGCTTTCGTTCGCGCGAACGCCACGCGAGCGATCGCACCGTGGCACCAGCGCTCGGCCGCCATCGCAACAGCCATCCTGATCGGCGACAGGGGAGGACTCGATCCAGACGACGAGCGCCGCCTGCAGGAGGCGGGGACCTATCACGTCATCGCGATCTCGGGCGGCAACATCGCGCTGCTCTCGGCGCTCCTCGTGGTGGTCGGGCGCATGGCCCATATCCCGGCGCGCCCGACGGCCGCGGCATCCATGGCGCTGCTCGCCTTCTACGGATACGCCGCCGGTCTCGCACCATCGGTGCTCCGCGCGACGCTTGCCGGCGTCATCTATCTTGCGGGTCGCGCGACGGATCATCGCGGCGCCGCACTGAACGCCGTCGCGGTTGCCGGAGCGATCGCTGCCGTCGCCGCGCCGATGACGCTGCTCGATCCGGGCTTCATCCTCTCGTTCGGCGCGACGCTGTCGATCGTGATCGCCGCGTCACGTCTTGCCGCCATCGATCGTCGTCGACATCCCGCCGCGAATCCGCTGCGGCTGTGGATGCGCAGGCTGGCCGACGCGGCGAGGATGCTCTTCGCGGCGACGCTGTGCGCGGAGATCGCGCTCGCGCCGGTCGGCGCACGGCTGTTCGGCCGCATCAGCCTCGCGGGACTGATCCTCAATTTCGTCGCCATCCCTCTCATGTCGATCATCCAGGTCGCCGGTCTCGCCGCCGTCGCGGTGATGGGGCTGTCGGTGCACGCAGGACTCGCATGCGGATGGATCGTCCAGGCCGGAACGCGCCTTCTGCTCCGATCCGCATCGCTCGTCGACGTCGCACCGTGGCTCGTCATGGATGTGCCGCCGCCGGCCCTGTGGCTGATAGCGGCATGGTACACCGGATGGTGCGGGCTGTTGGCTGGGCGGAAACGTCCGTTGCGTGCTGCGTCAACCGTGGTTGTCATCACGGCTTGCGCACTCATAGTCGTGGGACACGCCGCCACTCGCGCGGTGTCGGTGCCGCGCGCGCCTGACGGGTGGACTCGGATCGCTTTTCTGGACGTCGGACAGGGGGACGCCACGCTGATCCAGCCTCCTGATGGTTTGACACTACTCATCGATGCGGGCGGTGTGCCCGGCTCCTCATTCGATCTCGGTCGTCGCGTCACGCTCCCCACCGTCTGGGCTTTCGGTGTGTCACGTCTGGGAGCGCTTGTCCTGACACACGGCGATCCGGATCACATCGGCGGCGCGCCGCCCATCCTGCGCGCGCTCAGGCCGCGTGAGATCTGGGACGGAATCCCCGTACCGTCACACGAGCCGATGCAGCGCCTTCGAGATGCCGCGCAGCGCGCGCATATCCCATGGATCGAACGGCGTACGGGAGAGTCACTGGGAGCCGAGACGCTGCGGATTCGGGTCCTCAATCCTCCCGAACCCACCTGGGAGCGCCGTCGAGTGCGCAACGATGACTCGATCGTTCTCGAATTGCGCATAGGAGACGTCGCCGTCGTGCTGCCCGGCGACATCACACATGCAGTGGAACCAGGTGTCGTCGCCGCCTTCGAGCCCGCGCCGATGGTCATCCTCAAAGCCCCGCACCACGGCAGCGCCGGCAGCAGCTCGCAGGTTTTCATTGATGCACTTCACCCCGCGGCGGTGATCTTCAGTGCCGGAAAGCGCAACCCGTTCGGCCACCCCGCACCTGCTGTTATCGAGCGCTACAAGGCTGCCGGCGCGCAGGTGTTCAGTACTGCGGACGATGGAGCGGTGGTGATGGAGACGGATGGACGGCAGGTCCTGTTTTGGACTTGGAGCGGCGTGCGCATCTCGCTGATGCCTGCAGTCGCCGACGGCATAACTCGAAGGCACTAAGACACGAAGATACGAAGCGTTTCAAAGGAGTTCTGACATGGCGCTCATTATTCCGCCACCAATTCCGCCTGAAGTCGAGGAGGTCGGTCACCGAGTGATCGGCTGTGGCATCACGGTTCACAGAATTCTTGGCCCTGGTTACAAGGAGCTGATCTACCAGCGGGCCTTTGCCCTGGAGCTCGATGAGCAGGGCCTCAAATAGGAAGCAGAACAACGCATCCTGGTGCCATACAAGGATCGCTCTATCGACGGGCACAGGATTGACTTCATCATCGAGCGTTGCGTGATCGTGGAATTGAAGTCAGCGCCGATGGTAAAGGAGCTTCATCGCATGCAGGTGCGCTGGTACTTGAAGGCAACAGGCCTCCGGCTCGGCTATGTCATGAATTTCAACGAAGGGAGTTCTTTGTGCCTCGGTGTCTTTGTGCCTTCGAGTCTAGCCGTCGGCTCGTTTAACAAGCCCCCACTCCCTCTCCATCTCCTCGAGCGTCGCCCCGTGCACCGATCGTCCCTGGGCGTGCAAGTTGTCTTCTAACGCAGTGAAGCGCTTCGTGAACTTCTCGTTCGCTTTGCGCAGTGCGGACTCCGGGTCGATCCCCAGCTTTCGCGACAGGTTGGCAATCGCGAAGAGCAGGTCTCCCATCTCTTCCTCACTGCGCACGGGACCCTCAGACGCAATCGCAGCGCGCAGCTCCGCGACCTCCTCTTCGATCTTGTCCACCACATCTTCCGTCTTCGCCCAGTCGAACCCGACGGCCGCGACGCGCGTGCCGATCTCGTAGGCGCGCAGCAGGGACGGCAGCGACTTCGGCAGCCCTCGGAGAACCGAGCGCTGCTCGCCGGCGTCCGATTGCTCCTTGGCCTTGATCTGCTCCCACTGCTGATGGACCTGGCCGGGCGTGTCGAGCGGACGGCCGGTCGGATCGAAGATGTGCGGATGACGGCGGATCAGTTTTTCACTGATCGCGCGCAGGGAATCGGCCACGGTGAACTGCCCCGCATCCGCGCAAACCTGTGCGAGGAACACACCTTCGAAGATCAGATCGCCGATCTCGCCGCGGAGCGTGTCGGTGTCGCCGCGGTCGATCGCGTCGAGCACTTCGTGCGTCTCCTCGAGCACGAACGCGCGCAGCGATTCGAGCGTCTGCTCGCGATCCCAGGGACATCCCTGAGGTCCGCGCAGCCGCGCCATGATGTCGACGAGTGACTGGAAGGCTGAGCCGGCGTCGGAGGTCATCTCGGGGCGTTATGGTACCATCGCGACGTGGAGAATTCGGAAGACCGCGCGACCACTTTCACCGACTTTCTGCTCTGGCTGGCGACGATGGCGGCCGTGCAGTTCGGCGATCTGCCCGACCCGGTCTCGGGTAAGCCGGTCGAGCCGAACGTTCCCGCCGCCGGTCACCTCGTCGAAGTTATCGGCATGCTGCAGGAGAAGACGTCGGGCAATCTGTCGCCCAACGAATCCAAGCTGCTCGACGATCTGCTCTACGAGCTGCGCATGCGCTACGTGCAGGCCGAGCAGGGACAGAAGCGCATCATCACGCCCTAGTGTCCCGTCCCAGTGGTGTCCCGTCCCAGTGGTTCGCGACATAACTCCCGGGCGCGGTATCCCGCCTCGCGGCGTTGCTCCTCGCTCAGATACTCCCGGTATCCTCGCTCGTCGCGCCTTGCGATCCGGGCGCCGCGCCCGGGACTTATGCCACGATCCACTGGGACGGGACGCTAGCGCGTGCGCATCACCTTTCTCGGCACGGGCACTTCGCAGGGCGTGCCGATGATCGGCTGCGACTGCGCGACCTGCCGGTCGGCCGATCCGCGCGACGCGCGCCTCCGTCCATCCATCTTCATCGAAACAGCTGCGACAAAGCTGCTCGTCGACGCCGGTCCCGATCTGCGCGCCCAGGCACTGCGGTACGGCCTGCGCCACCTCGACGCGATCCTGTTCACGCACGGCCACGCGGATCACATCCTCGGGCTTGACGACGTGCGGCGGTTCAACTGGATGATGAAGCGCGCGATGACGTGCTACGGCGACGTGCAGACGCTGGACGACATCCGCAAGACGTTCCACTACGTCTTCGATCCCGCGACGCCGAAAGGTGGAGGGCTGCCCGATCTCGAGCTCGCGCCGATCCATGGACCGCTGCGCATCGGCGATATCGACGTCCAGCCCGTGCCGCTCTGGCACGGGAAGCGATCGATCCTCGGCTTCCGGTTTGGCGGATTCGCATACCTGACGGACTGCAACCGGCTGGATGACGCGGCGTGGCCGCTGCTCGGCGGGCTCGAGGTCCTGGTCCTGGATGCGCTGCGCACGCGCCCGCACCCAACACATTTCTCCCTCGACGAAGCAACCGAGGTGGCCGCGCGTCTGGGTGCACGCCGCACGTTCTTCACACACATGTGTCACGATCTGCCGCACCAGTCCACGAACGCACGCCTGCCAGAGGGGATGGCGCTCGCGTACGATGGACTGATTCTGGACATGGCCGGTGATAGCGCACTTTCCTGAGGATCCGCCGCCGCGCTGGCACAATCCCGTGCTGGCGCTCGGCAACTTCGACGGGCTGCACCGCGGGCACGCGAAGATCATCGATCGCGTTCGCCGCCGTGCCGGCGAGCGTGGCGGCACGCCCGCGGCGATGACCTTTGATCCCCATCCGCCGCGCGTCATCCGCCCCGACAAGGCGCCGCCGCTGCTGATGACGACGGAGCAGCGGCTCGAGGCGCTGGGTCGCGCGGGCATGCAGGGCGTGGCCGTGGTCCGGTTTACGCATGAAATGTCCCTGTGGGATCCGGAAACATTCGTGCGCACCGTCCTCGCCGAATGGCTCCGCGTCGTCGAAGTCTGGGTCGGCGCGAATTTCCTGTTCGGCCACGATCGTGCGGGCAACTTCAGCGTGCTGCGGACGCTGGGTACACGGTACGGCTTTCGCGCGGAAAAGATTGACGCGGTTCGCTACAAGGACTTCGTGGTGAGCAGCACGCGCGTGCGGCGCCTGCTGTCTGAGGGTCGCGTGGACGAAGCGGGCGCGCTCCTCGGCCACCATTACTTCATCGACGGGACGGTGGTGCGCGGCGATGCGCGCGGGCGGGAGATCGGATTCCCGACCGCGAATCTCCAGACCGCGAACGAACTGCTGCCACCCGCGGGCGTCTATGCGACGACCGCCGCGATCGGCGGCATCGAGCATCCGTCGGTGACCAACATCGGCGTGCGTCCCACCTTTGGCGGCAGCGGTACCGTCCGCGTCGAGACGCACCTGCTGGACGGCGCGCGGGAGTTGTACGACGCGAAGCTGCGGCTGTCGTTCGTACAGCGCCTGCGCGACGAGCGCGCGTTTCCCGACGTGGACGCGCTGCGCGTGCAGATCGAAGCGGACTGCCGCGCCGCCCGCCGGCTGTTCGGCCGGATCTCGCTCTAGGATAGAATCGTCTAATGGCTGAGTCGCCGCGCCGCTTGGATCTGCGGCTCACTATTTCCGCGGATGCCCCGTACCGGGCCGTGGCGACCGAGCTGGTGGAGAAGTTCGCGGAGTACGTCGGAGCGACCGCCGCCCAGGCCAAGTCCCTGGCTCAGACCGTCGCGTCGGCGCTCGCGCCTGTCGCGGGCGCCCAGCCTGACAAGCCGATCGATCTGGAAGTCTCGGCAAAGGACCGCGAGCTTGTCGTCACCGCAAACGCGGGCAGAACGCGTGCGACCTGCCCCCTGCCGGATTGAGCCTTGCGTCTATACAACACCCTCAGCAGGCGCGAAGAAGAGTTCACCCCTTCGCAGGGCAAGACGGTGCGCATGTACACGTGCGGCCTCACGGTGTACGCACGCGGCCACATTGGCAACTTCCGCACATTCGTCGCGCTCGATGTGCTCCGCCGTGCGCTGGAGTTCGACGGCTATGCGGTCAAGCAGGTGCGCAACTACACCGACGTGGACGATCGCACGATCGCCGAATCGATGAAGGCGGGACAGCCGCTCCGCGAGTACACGCAGCAGTTCGTCGAAGCGTTCGAGAAGGATGCCGCGTCGCTCGGTCTCGAGCCCGTCGAGTACACGCCGCGCGCGACCGACCACATCGCCGCGATGGCGGGCATGATCCAGGCGCTCGAGCGGAACGGCCACACCTACGAGAGCGACGGGTCGATCTACTTCAAAATCGCGACCTTCCCCGAATACGGCAAGCTCGCGCGGCTCGATCATGCCGGAATCAAGAGCGGCGCGCGCGTGGACTCTGACAAGTACGACAAGGAGAACGCGCGCGATTTCGTGTTGTGGAAGGGGGCGCGGGAAGGGGAGCCGCACTGGGAGACCGGGCTGCCCTCGGGACGTCCCGGCTGGCACATCGAGTGTTCCGCAATGGCGGAGGAGCTGCTGGGGGACCTGCCGATCGACATCCACGGCGGCGGCGTGGATCTGATCTTCCCGCACCACGAAAACGAGATCGCGCAGGCGGAGGCGGCCACGAAACGGCAGTTCTCGCGCTTCTGGATGCACGTCGAGCACCTCATGATCGAGGAAGAGGAACGTACCGAGAAGATGTCGAAGTCTCTCGGCAACGTCTACAGCCTCGAGGACATCGTCGCGCAGGGCTTCCGGCCGTCGACGCTGCGCTATCTGTATCTCGGGACGCACTATCGCAAGCAGCTGAAGTTCTCGTGGAGCGGGATGGCGCAGGCGGAAGAGGGTCTGAAGCGCCTGACGGACTTCCTTGCGCGGCTCGACGCGCTTCCATCCGGCGCGGCAAATAGCGATACCACCGCGCGTTTAAAAGAGGCGTCCGCCGCATTCGCCGATTACGTGTGGGCAGATCTGAACGTCACGGCCGGTCTCGGCGTGGTGTTCGAGCTCGTACGCGCGCTCAATTCGAAAATCGACGGCGGCGAGCTGCGCGACGGCGACGCAGCGGCAATCCGCGAAGCCTTCGATCGGTTCGATCGCGTGCTCGGCATCCTGTCGCTGCGGCGTGCCGAAGACGAGCGCCCGCCCGTTCCGGTCGAAGAGATAGAACGACTCATCCAGTCGCGGCGCGCAGCGCGTGCGGCGCGCGACTTCGCCGAAGCAGATAAGATCAGGAAAGACCTCGAGGCACGCGGCATCCTGCTCGAAGACACTGCTGCCGGCACAAGGTGGAAAAGGAAGTAGCCAGTTGCCCGTAGCCAGTTCCCAGAAATCCGGAAACTGGCAACTGGCAACTGGCAACTGGCAACTGGCAACTGGCAACTGGCAACTGGCAACTGGCAACTGGCGACTGGCGACTGGAAACTGTTTTTATGAACGCACCAGACATCAAGACGACGCTGCCGGGCCCGAAAGCCAGGGCGGTCATCGACAGAGACGCGAAGTTCGTGTCGCCGTCCTACACGCGCGACTACCCGCTCGTCATCGCGCGCGGAGAAGGGGCGATCGTCGAGGACGTGGACGGAAACACCTTCATCGACTGCGCGGCCGGCATCGCAGTCAATTCCACAGGCGTGTCGCATCCGGAAGTGGTCAAGGCAATCTCGGAGCAGGCAGCGAAGTTCATTCACATGTCGGGAACGGACTTCTACTACGAGCCGCAGGTCCGTCTCGCCGAGGAGCTGTCGAGGGTTGTTCCAATCTCAGGCGACGTCCGCACGTTCTTCGGGAACTCGGGGACCGAGGCGACCGAAGCGGCGATCAAACTGTCGCGATACTTCACGAAGCGGCCGAACGTCATCGCATTTCTTGGATCGTTCCACGGGCGGTCGCTCGGATCCCTCGCGCTGACGTCGAGCAAGTCGGTTCAGCGCCGCGGCTTCGGTCCGTTGATGTCCGGCGTCTACCACGCGCCATATCCAGACACGTACCGCTTCAACGGCAGCGCCGACGCCTGCGCCGAAGCGTCGCTCTCGTTCATTCGCGACCAGATCATGGTCCACCTGTCGTCCCCGGACGAAGTCGCGGCGGTCGTCGTCGAACCTATCCAGGGGGAAGGTGGTTACATCGTCCCGCCGAAGGCGTTCCTGCAGGGGCTGCGCGAGCTGACGAGGCAGCACGGCATCATGCTGGTTCTCGACGAAGTGCAGTCTGGGATGGGACGCACCGGCAAGATGTTCGCGGCGGAGCATTTCGACGTCACCGGCGACGTGGTCAACATCGCGAAGGGGATTGCGTCCGGTCTTCCGCTCGGCATCACGTGCGCGCGCGCCGAGGTCATGAGCTGGCCACCGGGCGCGCACGCCAGCACGTTCGGGGGCAACCCCGTCTCATGCGCCGCCGCGCTCGTGACGATCCGCCTGCTGCGCGAGCAGTTCGTGCAGAACGCGGCCACGGTCGGCGAGCACCTGATGAACGGCCTCCGGGATCTCCAGGCGAAGCACCCGATCGTCGGCGACGTCCGCGGCCGCGGCCTGATGATCGGCGTGGAGCTCGTGCGCGATCAGAAAACGAAGGAGCGGGCGATCGACGAGCGCAATGCGCTCGTGCAGGCGATGTTCCGCCGCGGTGTGCTGATTCTGGGCGCCGGCCGGAATGCCGTCCGTTTCGCGCCGCCGCTCATGCTGACCAGAAGCCAGGCGGACGCCGTGCTCCGTATCTTCGACGAAGCGCTGACCGAAGTGACCCACGGTCACGCGGTCGCCGCCTCCGTCACGAAGGGCACCGCTTCGTAAATCATCTGGCTCGCCGCTTGCGATCCGCGGCGGCTGTGACTTTCCAACGACAACTTCTCGGTATCATCGGCGAAGAGCTCGCCGCTGTCGCACTCGCCGAGCGCGGGTACGCAATTCTTGAACGCCGCTACAAGACCGATCGTGGCGAAATCGACATCATCGCGGAAGATGGCTCGACGCTCGTCTTCGTGGAAGTGCGCGCGCGTATCGATAGCGAGTTCGGCACTGCGGCGGAGAGCGTCACGGACGCGAAAAAGCGCAAGGTGACCCGGATGGCGGTGGATTACCTGGCCAGTCACGACATCGCCAATCGTCCCTGCCGGTTCGACGTCGTCGCCATCGACCAGGCGTTGAGTGCGGCGCCGGAGATCACGATTTACCCGAACGCGTTCGACGGAACTTGAAAAAACCTGCAGAAACCTGATGATTTCCCGAAGACTCCGCTGCCACGGACAGGGCACTCTTGCGGCCGCAGGAGGGTGCCATGCGGATCAGGACGCCATATTCAGCCATTGCGGCGACTGTCCTTCTCGCGGTTGCGGTGGTTTCGTGTTCCGGAAAGGGAACCAAGACGCCATCGCCCATTTCGCCCACGCCGACGCCGACGCCAACTCCATCGGCGGTCCGGCTCGAGTTGAGCGTGCCCCCATCGATCGCACCGGGAACGTCCGTGCAGCTGAGCGTGAACGCAGTCAAGTCGGACAATTCCGTCGAGAACGTGACCGCTCGGGCGCAATGGTTCTCGTCGGATCCCCGCGTCATCGAGGTGGACTCGTCCGGCGTCGCCAAAGCGAATGCCTTCGGCGAAACCGTCATAACGGTTCGTTATCAGACGCTACGGGCAGCCGCTCAGACACTGGTCGTGCCGGCGGGGAGCTACCGGCTGAAGGGAACGGTGAAGGACAGCGGACTCGGTCTCAGTGGCGTAACGATCACGGTGATCACGGGTGTCGGGGAAGGATTGACGGCGACCACCGACGGCAACGGCGGCTACGCGCTATATGGAGTGCGCGGTCGAGTAGTTCTGCAGGCGAAGCGCGACGGTTACTTGAACGGGATCGAGGAACTGGACGTCACCGACAATCGCCTGTTCGACTTCGAAATGACGCTGGATCGCGACCGACCTGACGTGCGCGGCCGTTATGCGCTCACGGTCTCTCGGATGCCATGCGCTGGCGACCTGCCGAACGCGCGCACGTACGACGCGACCGTCGACCAGAACGGGCCGCGACTCGCTGTCACACTGTCGGGCGCGGATTTCATCATCACTCGCGGCCACGGCAATACTTTCACCGGGATTATGGATGGGCCCGATCGCGTCACGTTCTCGCTCGGCGCCGCATCCGTCTATTACTACTACTACTATTACGGCCAGTACGATCTGGTCGAGCGCATCAGCACGAACGCGTTGATCATCGACGGGAAAGTGACAGCGGCGATCTCGCCGAAAGGCATTACGGGCACGCTGAACGGGGACTTCCTGCTGGCGCAGGGAAACGCCGCGCCGTTTACGCGGATCGTGGCCCGCTGCAGCGGACCTTCCCACCGGTTCGAGATGACCCGGCGGTAGCGTGCACACATGCCTGCGCACCACGTACGGCTGATGCGTGTCGCTTGTCCGGCGGTCGCGGGAATCGCGCTGGTTATCGCGGCCGTGCTTGGGGAGTCGTCGTGGCGGGAAAAACCCGCCGCGGTGGTGATCATCACGCTCGACACGACTCGTGCCGATCGGCTCCCCGTCTACGGCTTCATGAATGCGCCGATGCCGAATCTCGAGCGACTCGCGCGCGAGGGCATCGTGTTCGATCGCGCGACATCTGTCGCGCCGCTCACATTACCCGCACACTGCAGCCTGTTCACCGGGCTGTTCCCTCCCGCGCACGGTGTTCGCGACAATGCCGGCCGCCCGCTGGCGGAAGACCAGACAACGCTGGCGGAGATCCTGCGGGCACAGGGGTTTCGAACCGGCGCCTTCGTCGGCTCCGTAGTGCTCGACGCGGAGCGGGGACTCGCGCAAGGTTTCGATCACTACAGTGGTGTGCCCGGTGGCGAACCGCCGATACGAGGCTTCGACGCGCGGCGCCGCCGCGCTGACGCCGTCATCACTGACGCGCTGCACTGGATCGAGGCGCGCGACGACACGCCGTTCTTTGCCTGGGTGCACCTTTACGATGCGCACAAGCCGTACGCCACTCAGGAGCCGTTCCGCTCGAAATACTCGGATCCGTACATCGCTGAAATCGCATTCGCCGACTCGCAGATCGGGCGTTTGCTCGAGACACTCGAACGCCGGAAGATCCTGGACCGGACGATCGTCGTCGTCGCTGGCGATCACGGGGAAGCACTGGGCGAGCACGGCGAGCGCGACCACGGCATTTTCGTTTACGAGAGCGTCCTGCACGTTCCGCTTATCCTCCGCGCGCCGAGCGTTGCGCCTCGACGCGTGCCTGGCGTCGTCAGGCTCGTCGACGTCATGCCGACCGTCCTCGATCTCCTTGGTTTCTCCCATCCGAAACTCGATGGTGTGAGCCTGGTTGACATGATGCGCGGCGAAACGCAGCAGCCCGAGCTCGACGCCTATTCCGAATCGCAGTACCCGCTCCGGTTCGGGTGGAGCCCTCTTCGCGCGCTGCGCGCGGGTCGCTACAAGTTGATTGAAGCGCCTCGCCCGGAGCTTTACGATCTGGAGCGCGATCCATTCGAACAACAGAATATCTACGAGGAGCGGCGCACGCTCGCGGCGGCAATGACGCGACAACTTGAGCTGGTGGATCACTCAGGGAGCGCCCACGACGATGGACCGGATGACGCGCCGAGCGCGGAATGGCAGCAACGATTAGCGTCGCTGGGCTACGTTGGAGCGACTGTGTCTCGCGATGTGGCAAATCGTCGCGATCTTCCGGACCCGAAGGACTGCGTCGGTGCAGTCGCCGGTGCGTTGCCGCCTCAGTGCGGACCACAAACGGGGCGCTCCCGGTACGAAGCACGGCGCTGACATTCGAACGCGTTCGACGCGACTTGAAGGTATGCTGCGCCGATGATGACGCGCAGGGACTTTTTCATTTGCGTCGCGGGCGCTGGCGTTCTGGTCGTCGCTCGACGAGCATCCGCCGCCGAGGCCATGTTCGTCTCACTGAACGGCGCGCTCGTGGCGGGGAAGAACGTCGGCTGGCCGGCGATCGCCCGCCTGGCAGCGCAGGTTGGTTACGCGGGCGTGGATTGGAGCCTCGAGCCGGCTGAGGCCGCGGGTCTCGAGGTGACGAAAGCGCTGTTCGCGGAGCTGAAAATCAAACCGGCGATCGCGAACCTGCCGATGGCGAGGCCGCTTCCGTTCGGCGGCGAGCCGGCGGCGTTCCAGGATGCTCTCGCTAAGCTCGCCGATCACGCCGCGTTCAGCGCCGCTGTCGGATGCAAGACGATGATGGTCGTCCTGCCAGCGTCAGGCCCGCTGCCGAAGGACGAGTATCGGAAGATCGTGCGAGATCGGATTGCTGCCGTTGCCGACGTCCTGCGCAAGTCGGACGTCCGCCTCGGACTCGAGTTTCTCGGCATCCTGCAATTCCGGCAGGGACCCGCCGGCGCGCCGTCGCATCCGTTCATCTGGACACTGCCCGAGACTGCGGCGCTCGCCGCTGACTGCGGCCCGAACATTGGCGTGATTCTCGACGCCTGGCACTGGCATCATTCCGGCGGAACCACCAGCGAGATCGCCGCAACGGATCGGTCGCGCATTGTGCACATACATGTGTCGGATGCGAAACCGATGGCGCCCGAGGCCGTGCGCGACAACATGCGCCTCATGCCGGGCGAAGGGATCATCGATCTCGTCGGATTCTTCCGCGCGCTGAAGACGATCGGCTACACCGGCGGCGTCAGCCCCGAACCGCTCGGGCGCGTACCCGCCGACATGTCCGCCGAGGACGCCGCACGCCTCGGTCTCGAAACGACGCTCGCGGTGATGAAGAAAGCCGGAGTCGCCTGACGTCATTCGTCGGCTTCGCACCGTCTGATCCCTCCGCTGTATGTTCTGTGCGCAGCGTTTTTCGGATCCCTGCGCGGCCTGCTGCGCAGGGATTGCTTCGCGAAACATCCGCCGGCGATCACGCCGACATTCATTCCGAAGCAACTGAGGCGTCGATCGACGGGCGCGACACTCAGAAAGGCGCGCGGCAGAGGAGCCCTTGGGGTCAGGTCTGTAGATCGCCCTGCAGCGGGGTCAGGTCGATGGACTGAGACGCACGCGGTCCGATCAACCTGTGCGTGGCCGGCTTGATTGTTCTCACAAAGTTCCCAACGAGAAGTATCCGTGTGGAACCAGGTGCGTCAGGGCCAGGTCACCATCTCGATTTCCGTCGCCCCGGCGGCAGACAGGCTCTCCCGTACGCGAGCGATGTGTGGCGCAGCGATATGGACGCCCAGCAGCACGGCGCCTCGTGCGACTTCGCGTTGCAGCGCTTCGGCGCGTTCGTGTGGCAGACCGGCGGACGTCAGGACCGATGCAAGACTGCCGGCCACATGTCCGGCCATTTCCCCAAGCTCCGCTGCGAGCGGCCCCGCCGCAACAATTGGCCCGATCCCTGGCATCACCAGGGCGACTGTGGCCAGCACGCGGCCGCCCAGCTCTCCCAACCGTGCCGCCGGCCGTGAATCTTCGAGGTCTACTCCGGCCGTCGCATCCATCCGGTCGGCAAGCGCCTGCGCGTCCGCATGAGTGTGTGCGACGACCGACATGGATTCCCTGCCTATCCCGAGAGCATGAAGCGCATCCGCGGCGTCGGCGGCCATGGACTGGGTCGAAAACAGTGCGAGAACGAGCGGATGGGACACGCGAATCATCTTACGACGAGAAGCAAGCGAGTGCCTGTCGGGACGTTGGTTATGCCGTCTCAGATTTAGAGTGTCGGCTTTTATTGAGCCTCTGCTTCATACACATCTCTCCACTGAAAGAGAGGCGTTATACGCGTACCGAGCCGGGCAATCAATTAGCCGATCGGCGTACGACGATCGGCGTACGTGACGGCGCTCACGGCCCGGGGCCGATTTGAACCGGGAATGGCGCCCCGACGGCGATACCCGGCTGCGATGCGGCCGACGAATACCGGACTCTGTGTCGCGAACTACGGCACCGGGCCGTCCCCGCGTGCTTCAACGGAATGGCCGCAGAGGATCACGCGATGTCCTCCGACGGCGGCATACGCGGCAGATTTCGGACTATCGAATCCCAAACGTCGCTGTGCCTATCACGAGTCCGTCGATGGAGATCGACACCGCATACGTTCCCGTGCTGAGTGCGTCTGTCCCCAGGTTATAGACGTACTGGCAGGATCCCACGTCGATGCGGAAGCTCGCGCCAACGTCGGCGGGCATCAGATACGCGCCGTCGTCGAGCGGGCCCGTCGCCGGACCCGCCGTCTGCACAAGTGAAATCGCGGCTGGCGGCAGCTGGCATGTCGGGCTGCCGTTGTAGCTCAGCGCGAACTTCACGGGCACGACGCCGCGATTCGCGCTGAACGTCGTCGTGCCGTCGACCTTGATTGGCTGTTGAATGCCAGCCGTATACGGAGACGGCACCCGCTCGTATGCACCGACGTCGCATGCGGCGCCCTGGGGGCGCGTCACGCCGCGTTGATCGCCAACGGCGCACGCCTCCAGCGGCACCGCATCAACAGCAGCGCTCGTGCTGAGGAGCTGTATCGTCTCGGTCGCGCCGCCGTTATTCTGCAAGCCGCTCGGGCTCAGGCCCGCCGACGTCTCGTTGAGATCGCCGGGGCCAGTGAGCACAGACGAGCACGATGCGTCATCAGAAATGTTGTACCCGTCTGAGACGATGCGGCCGCCCAGGATGTTGGTGTAGTAACAATTCGGTCCTGTTGGACCCTTCGCCAGGATCGTCCGGCTCAGCGTCGTCGGTCCATACAAGCTGGTAATGCTGCCGCCGCTGGGGAACGAAGAATTGCCCGCGATCGTGCTGTTGTCGATTCTGACAGTGCCGATCACATTGTAAATGCCACCGCCACCGAAGCAACCGCAGTCGTCCGCCGCGCGCTTCGACGAACAGGAGTTGTTGGCCACGGTGCTGT
>WNGB01001061.1_pt1 | contig 44819 bp, 40 predicted proteins | sample 5400681 | NCBI WGS metagenome assembly WNGB01 (sample SAMN13153367, study PRJNA577476) | soil metagenome | isolation source: 115 cm soil or saprolite under grassland replicate 2 | place: USA:California | collected 2016-06-15 | reverse complement strand
GCTCGATGAGCTTGCTGCGGGCCGTCCTGGTCGTCGTCGGTCTGGCCTCGGTGACCGCTTCCTCTGCGGCGACTCTCACAGTCACAAACACGAGCGACGCCGGACCGGGCTCCCTCCGCCAGGCAATCCTCGACGCCAATGCCACTCCCGGTGCCGACACGATTGCCTTCAATATTCCCGGACCTGGTGTCCATACCATCAGCCTCCTGTCTGTCCTGCCCCCTTTGACCGACAACGCCGGAGTCAGGATTGACGGCTACACACAGCCGGGTTCCAGCCCCAACACGCTCGCTATCGGCGACGACGCGGTCCTCCTCATCGAGCTGAGCGGAGGCGGAGAAGGCTTCTTTGCAGGCGGAGGATACTGCCTCAGCGTTCGATCCTCTTCGAATCACATCCGCGGCATGGTCATCAACAATTGCCGGAACGGATCAGGCTTTATTGGCGCAGCAATCGAAGACGGTTCCAACAACGTGGTATCCGGCTGCTTTCTCGGGACAGACGCAAAGGGCGCGTCCACTAAGCCGAACCTCGTCGGCGCCATCGTCGACGGTTCTAGTCTCACTCCATTCGGGGCGCCCAATCACACGACCATTGGCGGCATATCACCTTCCGAGAGGAATCTCATGTCCGGTAATTTCTCGGCGGGTGTCCAAATCGGTACGGGGTCATCGGACACGTTGATTGTCGGTAACTATGTAGGCACCGATGCCACCGGTACGAGAGTCGTCGCCAACGCGACCGGAATAGGAATCGGTCCTTCTCAGCGGAACACCATTGGTGGCACAACACCAGGGTCTGGGAATCTGGTCTCAGGCAACTGGGGTTCGGGAATCCTTTTCCTGATTGGGGGCCAAACCCTGGTCCAGGGTAACCGAATTGGTACCGACGCCTCCGGCTTGTTCTCGGTACCCAATGGGACTGGTGTTCAGATTCAGGTAGGGGAAGCGGGCATCGTCGTTGGCGGAACCACACCCCAAACGCGCAACCTCATTAGCGGGAACGGCTTCTACGGAGTGAGGGTCTTCCGACCGGTAGGCGCGCCGGCGGTGATCGGGAATTTCATCGGGACGGATCTCACCGGGACGGCTCCGCTCGGCAACGGACGGGATGGGATCCTGCTCGCAAGCGGTTCTCTGGCTGACGCGGTCGGCGGAAGCGTGATGGACAACGTGATCGCCTTCAATGGGGCCGCGGGCGTCGCGGTGGGAGTCGATCCAAGCGACGGCTTCTCCGGCAATCGGATCGCTGGGAATTCGATTCACGACAACGGGAGGCTGGGGATCGACTTGGGGAGTGACGGAGTGACGGCCAATGATCCTGGGGATTCGGATACGGGGCCCAATAATCTGCAGAACTTTCCGGTGTTGTCCTCGGCGGTTTCTGATGGGATAACGACTCGAGTTCAGGGAACTCTGAACAGCCTGGCCGCCACGACGTTTGCAGTCCAGTTCTTTTCGAGCCCGAACTGCGACGCCTCGGGATCTGGGGAAGGACAGAACTTTCTCGGCGAGGTCTCGGTTACGACAGACTCGACCGGCAACGCAGACTTTCAGGTCTCGCTGTCATCGGGGTCGGCTGACCAGGTCATTACGGCGACCGCGACAGACCTGTCGGGAAGCACCTCGGAGTTCTCGCCATGCGCCGGAGTGACCTTTGCGACGCTGCCTACCTCGGTTCCGGTCCTCGATGGGAGGCATCTGGCGGCGCTGGCTCTGCTGCTCGCCGTTTCGGGAGCGGTCCTTCTCGGCAGATCTCGGTAAGCGGCGAAATGGGGGTCGGGGGTCGGTGTTGATTTGCTGCTATCTGTTATTCGCGAAGAGCTTCGCGAGACGCGGTTTCGCAGTGACATCCTCTTTCAAGTCGAGGAGGGGCTCGAGTTCTCGCCAGACCAAGGTTCGATCGAGCTTGTGCGTCTGGCGCGACACGATTCCTTCGACGTCGAGCCAGTCCTTCTCCCGGCCGGCAAAGACCTTCAGAACCACGAGGTCTTCGGCGCTGCATGTCGTCAGGGCGACCGATTCGCTGATCGCGTAGGACGACGCCCGCTGAACGACCCGCTCCTCAAAGGGCAGCGCTCCGAGGGCGATGTCAACGGCGATTCCGCCGCTGCTCCGCAGCAGAACGACTCGTTTCTGCAGCGCAAACTCTCTGGTGTCGGGCAGCCGGCCCTGGAAGCTTTGAAGAAGATTGTCTACGAAATGGGGTTCAGCACCGAAGCCGGAGATGACTGTCAGGTCTACATCCTGGGTCAGGCGGGGCTCGCCCCACCTCTGGACCGCGAGACCGCCGATGACGCAGAATCGCCAGTTTCTCTCTCGGCAGAAATCCTGTATCTCGAGTGCCGCGGCAAAGATTGGATTCAAGCGCGGGAGCGCCGATGCAGAAGCGCCTGCTGTTCGACCAGCCCCGAAGACACGCTGCGGGCGGGATTCAGGGTCACCGTGTCTACGAGCGAAAGAAGGTTCTCCGCGGCAGCCAGCGCCTCGGCGTCGGTCATCCGTCGCAGGTCGCTGTGCCGCTGTTCCGCCAGCGCCTCCCCTGCGTTCTTCCATTGCCGAATCCACTCGCGCTCGCGTTGATCGAACCGCGTCGCCATTTCAACATTATAGAACGGCGGCTCGCTCCGCCTGCCTTGGCGAGAGGGCGATTACCGCTCTGGCCGTTCGGCTTCCGCGGGCCGAGAACCAGGAGGGTTTTCGTAGAGCTGGCGGACCTCCTCGAGAGACGTCGCTTCGGCCGGGAGTTTGTCGGGGCGCAGGCGAACGATGCGTGGGAAGCGGAGGGCGAAGCCGGACTTGTGGCGGTTGGACTTCTGAATGGTGTCGAAGGCGACCTCGATGACGACTTCCGGGCGGACGGCGCGCACGGGTCCGTAGCGGCCGGTGGTAATCGAGCGAAAGTGGGTTCCCATCCGGCGGATCTCATCGTCGGTCAAGCCGGAGTAGGCCTTGCCGATGTTGACGAAACGATCGCCATCCTTCACCGCGAACGTGTAGTCGGAAAGCATGCCGGCGCGTTTGCCATGGCCTTGCTCGACGGCGGTGATGACGACGTCCAGCGTCGCCAGGGCCTTCTTCCACTTGCGCCAGGCCTTGCCGCGTTTGCCGGCCTGATAGGTCGAGTCGAGGCGCTTGAACATCAGTCCCTCGTTTCCCCGCGCGCGCGCCTGCGAGAAGAGCCTCTCGAGTTCCTCGATGTCCGTAGCCCGGAAGACTTTTGAAAGATGGAAGTGCGCCGACGCGGCGGTGATCTCTTCGAGGTGCCGGCGCCGCTCTTGCCACGGCACCTCGAAGAGCGGGTCTCCGGAGCGGGCAAGGCAGTCGTAGGCGATGAAGGCGACGGGAATCCTTCCAGGCCACGATCTCGCCGTCCAAGAGGAACTCTCCCGGAGCGAGCGCGAGGGCCATCGCGATCTCCGGAAACTGCACGGTGACGTCGTCGAGCGTGCGCGAGAAAAGAGCGACGCGCGATCCGGACTTGTGCGCATGCGCCCGGATTCCGTCGAACTTCTCTTCGATCGCGAAGCTCGAGAGATCCGGGACGACTTCCGCGGGATCCTCGATCGGGCTCGCGAGCATGAATCCGATCGGATGGAAGAGACGGAACGTGATCTCCTCCAGGCGGCCGTCACGCGCGGCCACCGCGGTTTCACCGATGTCTCCGCAGTCGCGGCGCGCCCGCGCGACCGCCTCGCGATCCCGTTCGAACGCCCGCGCGATGGCTTCTTCGACCGTCAGGATGTCAGCGCCGGTGCGCAGCCCCCCTGAAAGTGTCTTGACGAGGTACTTCGCCTCGACAGGGGAGGAGCGCCGGAGCAGCTCCTCGATCGCCTGCTGTTTCTGCGCGGCTTTTCGCAGCGAGGCGAGCGCCCGCAGAGCCTGATCGACCTCGAGGATTGCGAGCTCGCTCCCTCTCCCTGCGGGAGACAGGGGTGAGGAGGATTGCTCGGCGCCGCCCGGCTCGATCAGCAGCGAGACCGCTTCGCCCAGATCGCCGATCGCGCCTGCGCAGGAGCCGATCGTCTCCAGGTCCCATCCCGTGACGGCGGAGGCGGCGCGCGCGAGTGTTGCCCAGCCGGCGGAGGTGACCTGCTGCTCCCACTCGGCGAAGGGAGAACCGGAGAGAAGGCGCGCCGCGATTGCCAGGCGCGCTCCCGAGAGGCCGCGCAACGCGCCGGCCAGCCGCTCGATCTTCGCGAGCTTTCCCCGTTCCTGGGCAGCGGCCTCGAGGGCCCCGGCCAGAAGCCGATAGGAGTCCTCCGGTCCGGTCACACGTCCTCGGAACGACGCTCGGCCACCTCGGCGAGCGGAGCGGCCTGGACCCCCCGGTCAGACAGGATGCGCGCAAAATCGCCCGCGTAGCCGTGCATCGTGAGAACAGTCTCCGGGGCGACTTGCCCTACGTGCGCGAGCAGCTCCTCGAAGTCCGCGTGGTCGGACATCGCAAGCCTTACATCGGCGTCGAAGTCCGCTCTGGAGGCCGGGCGCAGGGCCCAGCCCGAGAGATAGATGACGCAGCGTTGCTTGATCTTCTGTACGACAGGAGTCCGGGCGCAGGAGGGCGGCACGATGAGCGCCTCTCCGGGACCCGGCGGTCCCTGCTCATATGGGCGCGAGAGCGGAAAAGAAAACCCGGCCGCGGCGTATTCGGGCGTGAGCTTCCAGGCCGCGCCGTGGAGGACCGTCGAGATCCCGGCGGCGGTCAGGATCGCCGCGGCTTCCTGGCTCTTGCCGAGCGCGTAGGCGAGAAGAACCGGGGTCTTTCCTTCCTCCAAGGCGACGCGGCAGGCGGCGACGAGCCGCTCTTGGAGCACGTCGCGCGGCGGAAATCGGAAGACCGGAAGACCGAAAGTCGTCTCAGTCAGGAGAATGTCCGACACCGGACTTTCCATCCTGCGGGCCGTCGCCGAGAAGCGCCTCTTGAAGTCGCCCGTGTAGAGGAGCGAGCGACCCGCCTCTTCGAGCCGGACCTGCGCGGACCCGAGGACGTGACCCGCGGGAAAGAGGGTCAGCTTCGCCGCTCCGGCCTCCGCTGTTTCGCCGTAAGCGAGCGGGCGGGCGGTTCCGACCCACTCGGGGTGGCGCCGCCGGTAGAGCGCGATCGTCTCCGGCGTCGCCCAGATCTCGGCGTGCCCCGCCACCGCGTGGTCCGAATGCGCGTGCGAGAGGATCGCCCGCGAAACCGGCTGCCCCGGATCCAGGAACGCGTCGAACGCCGGGGTGTAGAGACCCTCGGGACGCATCTCGAGGAAGGGAGCGAGGGGATCGTCACTCATGAGTTGAATTGTGAATGTTGAGTTGTGAATTGTGAACAGGCTCCAGTCGAAGCCCGCGCCCTGAGGAAAGGCGAGACCGCCACTACCCCATCAGCTCGAGGCTTCCGGGAAGAGGCCAAAGAGGGGGAGCGTGACGACGGTGTGGAGGCCAGGTGGGGCGTCCACGATAAACGGGATGGCATTGACGACGCAGCCCACGGTCGCCCGGTCGCCGTGGAAGCCGCCCGAGACCCTCAGATTCACCGGAGGATCTCCTTCGATCGCGATCGTGTCCGCGGGCTCCGAGACGCCCACCGCCATCGTCAGGTCGAGCTCGACCTTGACCTCGTCGCCAGTCTGCACGAGCGCGATCTGGTGGAGGCCGAGGACTCGTCCCACGGCGATCCCGTCGGTCTCCTGTTTTGCCAGGACGGGCTCGATCGTCTCGGTGATCTCCTCGATGGGGAACCCGAGCCCCAGCGCGATGATTGCCGCCGACTCGGAGAGGCCCACGTGCCCGAGCTTCTTCACCGTCACGCCGCTCAGGAATTCTTCTCGCGTCAGGCCGGCGCCGACCTTGGCGCGCAGCGGCCCGCGGCGCTTGGCCGCGTCCACGACGCGCGTCACCTTCACGCGGTCCACGCGCACGCACGCGGCCGCCGCCGCCAGAGCCAGCCGGTCCATCACCAGCCCGGGATTGACCCCCGTGCCGAGCACACCAACGTTGTGCGCACTGGCTTTCTGGTTGATGCGGTGAGCGAGCACCGGGTTCTTCAGCTCCGGATAGGCCAGCTCCTCGCAAGTGGAGACAACATGAAATCCGGCCTGGATCGCCTCCTCGATCTGGGGCAGGACAGACTCCAGACGTGACCCCGTGCAGAGAACGGCGACGTCCTGCCGGGTGCGTTCTCGCGACGAGCGCGCATAGAGGGCTGCGGCGGAGGAATCGACCGCCAGATCCGGCATCGGGCCGGCCATCACCTCGGAAAGACTCCTGCCGGCAATCGCGTCCGCGGGGTCGGCGGCGCCGAGGAGCTCGATGTTTGGGCGACCGGCCAGTGCCTTACCGACCGCGATCCCGATCGGGCCCAGACCCACCAGCGCAACGCGCGCACGAGACGGTTTCTTCACGATTCCAACCCTCCTCGTTGTCTCTCCCTGTCATCCCGAGCGAAGCGAGGGATCTGCTCTCGTCTTCTTCAAGGCTTTACGGAGCAGATCCTTCGTCGCTTCGCTCCTCAGGATGACAGGCAACGCCACATTAAGATATACGCATCGAAAGCAGGTGAAGCATGCGCCGAATTTTCTCCAGAGAGGCTCTTCTGATCTTCCTGCTGGCGGCCGGCGCCTCCGCCGCCGAGCCCGCCAGGGTGACGCTGGCTCTCTCCGGAGGACGGGTCATCGACGGCCACGAGGGGAAGCCGATCGAAGACGCCATCGTGCTCATAGCGGGTGACCGGATCGCCGCCGTGGGCCCCCGGTCACAGGTCGTCGTGCCCCCCGGAACTCCGACGATCGACACTCGCGGCATGAGCGTGCTGCCGGGTCTCGCCGACATGCACGTTCATCTGATGATCGTGGGTCACGGAGACTACGAGCACTGGGACAGGACTTACCGTTCCCGCTTCCGCGCAGAGATCATGCCGGCCGCGGCGAAGCAATTACTCGTCAGCGGCGTGACGTTTGCCCGGGAGCTCGGCGCGCCGCTCGAAGACATTCTGGAGGTCAAGCGGCGGATCGAGTCGGGAGAGATTCCGGGCCCGCGTCTCTTCGTTTCGGGACCGTTCATCCAGCACAAGCCGTACAGCGATTACGAGAAGGAGTTCCGCTGGGGAGTGACCGGCGCGGCCGACGCGCGGGCGAAGGTGCAGAAGATCGTGGACGCCGGGGTGGATCTCGTCAAGTTGATCGATCAGGACCAGATGACCGACGAAGAGGTCAAGGCCGTGGTCGAGGCGGCACATAAGTCGGGACGCCAGGTCGTCGCGCACGCGCACCGGGAGGAGGAGATCCGGATCGGCCTGAAGTACGGCGTGGACAGCTTCGAGCACACCGGTCTGGCGACGGAACCAGGGTACCCCGAAGACATTCTCCAGGGCCTGCGCAAGCGCAACCAGACCCTGGGCTGGTGTCCCACGATCGAAGGCCTTTACCTTTCCGAGTACACCGCGGACGTCTTTCCCGAGCGCTTGAACGACCCGCGCTGGCAGGAGGGGCTCGCGCCCGACATCGTGCGCGACATCCGCGACTCGCTCCGCAACATCGGGGGCCTCCCGTACTTCCAGCTCGTGCGCCGACGCATTCCGACCCTGCCCAACAAGTTCCGCCAGCTCCGGGAATCCGGTGTCACGCTCCTGGTCGGCACGGATTCGGGGATTCCGGGAAACTTCCACACGGACTCGACGTGGAGGGAGCTCGCGACCTGGGTCGAGCTCGGCATGAGTCCCATGCAGGCGATCGCGGGAGCCACACGCTGGCCGGCCGTCTGGCTCAAGAGGGAAAAGGATCTGGGGACTCTCGCGCCCGGACGCTACGCCGATATCATCGCGGTCAAAGGGGACGTGTTGAAGCACATCGATCTCCTCCAGCGAGTGGACGTCGTCATCAAGAACGGCGTCCGGGTCCGCTGATAGGCAAAGCATTGGAAATCCGAGACAAAGACCCCTCTGTCATCCTGAGCGAAGCGAAGATCTGCTCTCGTGCTCTCCGGTTCTTGCGGAGCAGATCCCTCGTCTCTCCGCTCCTCGGGATGACAAGGTCGTCTCGCAGCGTTTTCGAAACCGGGAGGTCAGGAAATGGAAGAGCACAATAAACCGGAGAACGTTTCCGGGGCGGCGGTCGGCGAGGAGGTCCGGGAGCTGGCGCAGGCCTTCTCCGCGCTGGGGCGCTCGCTGTTCAAGGGGGGGCGCGCTCTCTCGGTGGAGCTGCTGCGCTCGCTGCGCGGCATCGTGAATCAGGCCCGCGAGGAAATCGACCGGCTGACCGGGGAGAAGAAACCATGAAACGGCGCCTGATCGCGGCCCTTCTTCTCACCGCCGGCTGCGCCCTCGTCTCCTGCTCTTCGAGTCCCAAGCCGCCCACTCAGTCGGCGGCGAAGCGGGGTTTCCGGGTCCTCGACGCCGTGGTGACCGGCCGCATCTACGATCCTCCCGGCAGCCCCGGCACGACGATGGGGGGAAGCGGGAACTGGTTCCTCGAATTCGAGGCCCAGGACGGCACCGCGACGGCGCACTACCGCTTCCCCGTTACTCGCACTCAGTACAACCGCTACCAGGAAGGCCAGCGCGTCCAACTCGTGATGGCCGACGACGACCTCCGCGATATCCGTCCGGTCTACTGACCCTCCCCTCGTCCCTTCGCCCTCCCTGTCATCCCCTCGCTCTTCCTCTGTCATCCCCTCGCTCCCTCTCCTGTCATCCTGAGCGAAGCGAAGGATCTGCTCTCGTCGCTCCGAGCGGTGCCTTCCAGCTCGGGGCAGGCTCTGAGCGCAGCGAAGGATCTGCTCTCGTCGCTCCGAGCGGTGCCTTCCAGCTCGGGGCAGGCTCAGAGCGATGCGAAGGATCTGCCCTCGCCAGTTCTCCGTCGAACTTCCCTTACGGGCGCTGGCTTCCCTTACGGACGCTGGGCGGGAGCGGTGATGGCAAGGTCCTGCGCGGCGGGACCGGAGACGGGTTTTTCGACCGCGGTCCCGTTGTCGAGCCACCACCGCCGTGCCCGCTCCTCGGTCCAGGCCTGCGCGAGCGGCACACGCTTCAGACTCTCGGCGAGATCCTGCATCGTCTGCGGCCGCTCATTGGGGTCCTTGCTCAGGCACTGGAGGAGGGTGAAATCGAGCTCCGGAGGAATCGGCTCTTGCGTGCGCTCCGAGACGGCTGGCGGCTGCTTCTGGATGTGATTCATCAGAGTCTGCATCGGCGAGCTTCCCGCATCGAAGACAGGCTTGCCCGTCAGGAGCCAGTAGCCGACACATCCGAGGGCGTAGATGTCCGCCCTCCAGTCCACGTCCGGGTTGCCCAGGCCCATCTCGGGCGCCATGTAGCCGGGCGTGCCAGCGACGACGCCGGCGACGGTCAACGGGCGCCCCGCTTCGACGGGCAACTGAGCGTTCTTGACGAGGCCGAAGTCGAGCAGCTTGACGAAGTCCCAGTCGAGCCCGTACCGGCAGACATAGATGTTGGCGGGCTTGACGTCGCGGTGGATCAGGCCTCCCTGGTGCGCTTCGGCAAGGGAGTGGCAGGCCTGGACCAGGATGTGGATCACCCGCTCAGGGGGTTGCGGACCGAACTTCGAGACGAGCGTCTCCAGGTCGAAACCCTCGAGCAGCTCCATCACGTAGTAGAAGGTGCCGTCCTCCGTCGTCCCGAAGTCGTAGAGGTTGACGGTGTGCGGCGAGCGCAGGGCCGCCGTCGCCTTCGCCTCGCGCTCGAACCGGCGCACGAGTTCTCTCCCATCGCTTCCGAAAGACTCCGGACGGATCAGCTTGATCGCGGCCGAGCGCGCCAGCAACTGATGGCTCGCCCGCCAGACTTCCCCCATCCCGCCGCGCCCGAGGAGCTCTTCCAGGCGATAGCTCCCCATCTCGTGTCCCTTCTCCGCCTCGACCCTCATCTGGTAGACGAGCCGCGACAGGATCAAGGCGACGCCGGCCGCGAGCGCGGTGGGAAGAAACATCGGTACGAGGAATGCGCCCGGAGGTCTCGGGTTTCCGGCCGCGACCGTGACGAGGAAGCCCAGCGGATCCATCGCCGCCGCGGCGACCGTCGCGAGGATCGTCTTACCGCGCGTCGCCGGCACGATGAGCGGGTAAGCCAGGATGAACACCGCGACCGGGGTCCAGCCGCGCGGCGGCGCATCGATGCGCAGCGGCACCTCGTGAAACGTCAGCGAGATGCAGAAGGCCTGCACGACTTCGTAGATCAGGCCGAGATCGAGCAGCGTCGCCGGGGACAGCATGCGCCGCCAGGCGGCCCAGGCGATCGAGAGAGACAGCAGGAGCGAGACCACCATTGCGCCGACCCAGAGCGTCGGGTTCATGGACGCGGCGCCGAATCGCGAGAAGATCTGCCGGTTCGCGATCGCGAGGAGCACGACCAAGGACCCCGTCAGGAGAGCGAGGACGCCCAGGCGGTTCGCTCCGGCGTCCACGAGCTCCATCGGCAGCGTCGCCCGCGCGGCCGAGGGCGCGCTCAGACGCGGAGTCGCGGCCCCTTCTCCTTTCCAGACGCGGAAGCTCATGGTTCCCCGTGGTCCCTTCGTCCTGATTGTATTTCGCGGCTGAACCCCGCTGTCATTCTGAGGAGTGCAGCGACGAAGAATCTGCTCGCTTCATTGCGAGAGCAGATCCTTCGCTTCGCTCAGGATGACAGAGCCCGCGAAGGCGTAGAATCGCGGCGCACGGGGGAGCCCACTCCGCGCAATCCGGCGCGGAAGGCTGAGAGTCGGCAGAAGCCTCTGGCGAAGGCCGAGACCCCAGGATGACCTGATGCGGGTAATGCCGCCGTAGGGAGGTCGTAATGAGCACACGTCGGGAATCCCTTCCAGCCAGTGAAGTCGCCAACAGGGATCCTCTGCCGGGATCGAAAAAGGTCTATGTCGGCGGGCCGGGCGGCATGCGCGTGCCCTTCCGGGAGATCGCACTCTCGCCGACGAAGGGGATGCGTGGAGAGACAGAGTTGAATCCTCCGTTCCGCGTCTACGACACGTCGGGGCCGTACACGGACCCGGATGTCGCGATCGATCTCCACCAGGGACTGCCGGAGCTGCGGCGTCCCTGGATCCGGGCGCGCGGCGATTACGAGAGCTCCGAGCCAGTGCGCCGCAACCGCCCTGACCTGGAGCTTCAGCGCCCGCGCCGGGTCCTGCGCGCCCGCGGCAACGCCACACAGATGTACTTCGCCCGCAAGGGAATCGTGACGCCCGAGATGGAGTTCGTCGCGATCCGAGAGTACGTCTCTCCCGAGTTCGTGCGAAGCGAGGTCGCGCGCGGCCGGGCGATCATACCGGCCAACATCAATCATCCCGAGTCCGAGCCGATGGCGATCGGGAGAAACTTCCTCGTCAAGATCAACGCCAACATCGGCAACTCCGCCGTGACTTCTTCAATTGAAGAGGAGGTCGAGAAGATGACCTGGGCGATCCGCTGGGGCGCCGACACGGTCATGGACCTCTCGACGGGAAAGAACATCCATGAGACGCGGGAGTGGATCCTGCGCAATTCCCCCGTGCCGATCGGGACCGTTCCCATCTATCAGGCGCTGGAGAAAACGGACGGGAAGGCCGAGGATCTGACCTGGGAGATCTACCGCGACACATTGATCGAGCAGGCGGAACAGGGAGTGGATTACTTCACGATCCACGCCGGCGTGCTCCTGCGCTACATCCCGCTGACCGCGAAGCGGGTCACGGGCATCGTCTCCCGCGGCGGCTCGATCATGGCCAAGTGGTGTCTGGCACACCACCAGGAGTCCTTCCTCTACACGAGGTTCGACGAGATCTGCGAGATCATGAAGGCCTACGACATCTCCTTCTCATTAGGCGACGGCCTTCGCCCCGGCTCGACCGCGGATGCCAACGACGAGGCGCAGTTTGCCGAACTCGAAACTCTGGGCGAGCTGACCCGGAAAGCCTGGGCGCAGGACTGCCAGGTCATGATCGAGGGACCCGGGCACATTCCGATGCACCTGATCAAAGAGAACATGGAGAAGGAACTCGCGATCTGCCGGGAGGCGCCCTTCTACACACTGGGTCCCCTGACGACCGACATCGCGCCGGGGTACGACCACATCACTTCCGCCATCGGCGCGGCCATGATCGGATGGTACGGGACCGCGATGCTCTGCTACGTCACGCCCAAGGAGCACCTCGGCCTGCCCAACAAGAAGGACGTGAAGGACGGCGTCATCGCCTACAAGATCGCGGCGCACGCCGCGGACCTCGCCAAAGGCCATCCGGGGGCGCGCCTCTGGGACGATACTCTGTCGAAGGCGCGCTTCGAGTTCCGCTGGGAGGACCAGTTCAACCTCTCCCTCGACCCCGAGACCGCCCGTGAGTTCCACGACGAGACCCTCCCCGCCGAAGGCGCCAAGCTCGCCCACTTCTGCTCGATGTGCGGCCCGCATTTCTGCTCGATGAAGATCACCCAGGACGTCCGCGACTACGCTGCCTCACTCAAGGTTCCCGAAGAGAAGGCGATCGAGGTCGGGATGCGCGAAAAGTCCGAAGAGTTCCTGCGAGAGGGCGCCGAGATCTACAAAAAGGTCTGAAACCCGGCGCCGCTCCGGCTCGTAGAGAAACCCGAAAGGAGATTTCCATGCCTGAAGTTTCCCGACACGAGCCCGGCGCGTTCTGCTGGGCGGAGCTGGCCACGTCCGACTCCGGGGCCGCGAAGAGGTTCTACACGACGCTTTTCGACTGGGGCTACGAAGACTCGCCCGCCGGACCCGACATGATTTACACCACTCTCAAGAAGGGAGACAAGCGCGCCGGGGCGCTATACGCGATGGGGCCGGACCAGAAGGGGATCCCACCCCATTGGAACACGTATGTCAGCGTCGCCTCAGCCGATCAAACCGCCGCAAAGGCGAAGGAGCTGGGAGGCAAGCTCCTCATGGAGCCCTTCGACGTGATGGATTTCGGGCGCATGGCGATCGTGGAGGACCGGCAGGGCGCCAGGATCTGCATCTGGGAGCCGAAGACACACATCGGTGTGGGTGTCATCAACGAGCCCGGCGCGCTGTGCTGGGCGGAGCTGGATACAACGGACACAGAATCGGCCAGGCGGTTCTATACGGGGCTCTTCGGCTGGGGAGCCAAGGTCGGGGGAGAGGCAGCCAACCAGACCGAGTACACCGAGTGGCAGCTCGGCGGGACCTCGATCGGCGGGCTGATGAAAATCCCCAAGGAATGGGGACAGACGCCACCCAACTGGTTGATCTACTTCGCCGTTTCCGACGTCGACGCGGCGGCGAAGAAGGCGGGCGAGCTCGGAGCCTCGGCCATCGTCCCGCCCCACGACATCCCCGACTCGGGCCGCTTCTCCGTCCTGAGCGACCCGCAGGGCGCCGTGTTCGCCATTTACCGGCCGGCCGCGGGCTGGTGAAGTCGCAAACCACTCTTCGGCGCTGTCATCCTGAGGAGCGAAGCGACGAAGGATCTGCCCTGGTTGGATGAGCAGATTCTTCGCTTCGCTCAGGGCCGCCCCGAGCTGGAGGGAGCGGCTCAAACATACGAAAGCAGATCCTTCGCTTCGCTCAGGATGACAGGAGAGGGAGCGAGGGGATGACGGGGAGAGGGCGAAGGGATGACAGGTCGGGCGAGCGACGTTAACTCCTGGCGAGCGCTCGCCGGATGCCCTGGAGCTTCCGCCTTTCTGAAGGTCCGAGGGTGGGATAACGCACGTGCATCTCGGTCAAGGCTTCGACGATCGCCGCGGCGACGACGAGCCGCGTGAACCACTTCTGGTCGGCCGGGACTACGAGCCAGGGCGCATGCTTCGAGCTGGTGGCGCGGATCGCGTCTTCGTAGGCCCGCATGTAGTCGTTCCAGTACCGGCGCTCTTCCACGTCCCGTTCGGTGAACTTCCAGTTCTTCTCCGGCCGTTCGATGCGCTCGAGAAGCCGCTTCTTCTGTTCCTCCTTCAAGACGTTCAAGAAGAACTTCCGGACCGCCGTCCCCTCGCGCCAGAGATGCTTCTCAAAGGCCCTGATATCGTCGAACCGCCTCTTCCAGATCTTCCTGTCCACGAACCTCTCCGGCAGCTTCTGCCGGTCGAGCAGGTCCCGGTGGACTCGCACGACGAGGACTTCCTCGTAATAGGACCGGTTGAAGATGCCGATCCGGCCGCGCTCGGGCAGGTGCCGCGCCGCTCGCCAGAGGAAGTCGTGATCGAGCTCCTCCTCTGACGGCGCCTTGAAAGCGGAGACCTCGACACCCTGCGGATTCACGCCCGAGAGAACGTGTTTGATCGTGCCATCCTTGCCGGCGGCGTCCATCGCCTGAAGGATGATCAGGAGAGACCAGCGGTCCTGCGCGTAGAGCTTGCCCTGCAGGTCCTGGAGCTCCTCGATGCCTTCCTCGAGCAGCCGCTCCGCCGCTTCCTTGTCCAGGTTCAACCCGGGCACGTCCGCCGGGTCGTAGCCCTCGAGCCGGAAGTTCTTTCCGTCGTCGACGCGGTAGCGTGAGACGAGGTCCCGCTTCTTGCCCATTGCGCCCCCTACACCTTCAGGAAAACGCGCTTGCGGTACAGAGCTCCCGCGACCACGGTCAAGAGAGTGCACCACACCAGGGCGAAGAGGAGGGACCCGATCCGCGCATCGGCGAAACGGTCGAAGATCGTCCGGTAGATCGTTGCGTAGAGCGAGCGCTTTTTTCCGCCCGTTCCATCGACCTTGATCCACAGGAGCAGGAGGGTGCCGAGCGTGGAGGCGACAAAGAGAGCGATCGCGTTCATACCCAGCCACACGAACGGCTTCGCCCAGGCCTTCCATCCCTTCACGTCCACGACCCAGATACAGAGCGCGAGACACATGGCAGCCAGGCCCGACATGAGGAGGGAGTAAGAGGATGTCCAGAGGTTCTTGTTGATCGGGAAGGAGACGCTCCAGAGGAGCCCGAGCGAGAAGCCGATGGCCCCTCCTCCCATGAGGCCGGCGAGCCTGGGTCCCCACGCTTGCCGCAGACGAAGCCACTCTCCGGCGAAGATCCCGAAAAGAGTCGTCGCGATGGCCGAAAGGCTCGAGAGCAATCCCTCAGGGTCCCAGCCGGGGTTGTGCTTCCAGGTGTGGGCGCCGAGGACGGCGCGATCCAGGTAGGCCGCGAGGTTGCCTTCGACGTCGAGTCGTCCCGTGCCATAGCCCGGCACCGGCACGAACGTCATCAGCCCCCAGTACATCGCGAGAAGAATCGCGGCCGAGGGCAGAAGTCCCCTGCGGCCAAAGAGAAGATAGATCACCGCCGCGAAGAAGAAACAGACGCCGATCCGCTGGAGCACACCCGGAATCCTCACCTGAGCGCGGTGGAACAGGAAGAAGGAGAGCGTATTGAGCGCGAGACCGAGGCCGAAAATAATCACCGCGCGCCGGAGCGTGTGAAGGAGGAGCTTGTTACGGTCACCTCCCTCCGCCAGCCGGCGGGAGAAGGAGAACGCCATCGAGACACCGACGATGAAGAGGAAGAAGGGAAAGATCGTGTCGGTGTAGGTCCAGCCGTTCCATTCGGCGTGCAGCAGCGGCGCAAAGACGTGGTCCCAGGAGCCCGGCGTGTTGACGACGAACATCCCGGCGATCGTTGCGCCGCGGAAGACGTCGAGCGAGACGAGGCGTGCGAAGTTCGAGGTTCGGGGTTCTAGGTTCTCCACATTCTTCTCCAACCTAGAACCTGGAACTTCGCACTTCGCACTCAGAATCTTCCCGCGAGCCCATCGGGCTCCTTGCCGGCGGTCAGCCGTCCAACGACGGTCAGCGACACGAGGTCGAGGACCGAGACGACATCCGCGTTGGTCGAGGCAACCCAGGCTCGCTTGCCGTCGGGAGCGATCAGGAGACCGACGGGTGTCGGGCTCTTGCCGAAGCGGTCGGAGAAGAGACGCGCCTCACTTCCGGGCACCGCCTCGCGGTTGATCGAGATGCGTTTGATCTCTTTCTTAGTCGCGGTGTCGATGATCGCCACGTCCCCCGACCGGGCGCAGGAGACAAGAGCGCGCCCGCCGTCCGGCGTGATCTTGATGCGGATGGGAAACTGGGGGACCTTGAGCGTGGCGGTGACCTCGAGCATCTTCGTGTTGACAATCGAGACCGTGTCCGCGGCGCGGTTGACCACCCAGACCTCCCGGCCGTCCGGCGTGATGGCGATCCCTTCGGCGCCTTCCCCCGTTGGGATGTCCTTGATCACCTTCGCATCGGAGAGATCCACGACTGTCACCGACCCGGAACCGATGTTGGCGACGTAGGCGCGCTTGCCGTCGGCGGAGGCGGCAACCATGTGCGAGGTTTCGGCCGCCGTTGTCACCCTCGCCGCGACACGACGGGTCCTGGGATCGACGATCATGAGCTCCTTCAATCCCTCCGCGGTCACCAGGAGCCGCCCATCGGAGAGCGCCTTCAAGCCATGGGGTCGCGCGCCCTCGGGAAGCTCGATCGTCGCCACAGAAGCGCGCTTCGCGAGATCAATCAGCGTCAGGGTGCGTCCGGACTCCTCCCGGTTGCCGTAGTTGGACACGGCAGCCGTCCTTCCGTCCGAGAGCACCTCAACCTCGTGCGGCCCCTTGCCGACCGGCACGGTCGCCCGTGTAGCCCCCGTCTTCGCATCCAGGATTGAAGCCGTGTTGTCCGACTTGTTCAGAACGATCAGCAGATCCTCCCCACCTGCCGATCCAGCGAGCAGCGACAAGGCCAGGACAAAAAGTGAAACTCTCATGTTCATGCTTACGTCCCCAACACCTAACTAACACCTACCCGGGCACCACCGCCATCTCGCCCGGCCGCACCGACAGGCTCTTCGGTCCTGTCGCTTGGACGGCATAGTCGTCCTCGATCCTCACGCCAAATCGCTCGGGGATATAGATGCCGGGCTCGACTGTCTCGACGTTGCCGGCGGCGAGCAGTTTCTTGTTGCCGCGGACGAGGTAGGGCTGCTCGTGCCCGTCCATGCCGAGGCCGTGTCCCAGACGGTGCGTGAAGTACTTGCCGTATCCAGCGTCCTCGATGACCTTGCGCGCGGCCCGGTCCACGTCTTCGGCCGCCGCGCCGGCCTTCAGGGCCTCGATCCCGGCCAGTTGCGCGCGGTCCACGGTGGCGTAGACCTTCCGGAACTCGTCGGAGGGCGGGCCGAAGCTGACGGTGCGCGTGATGTCGGAGCTGTACCCGCGGACCTTGCAGCCGCAGTCGATGAGAACCCCGTCTCCCCTGGCGAGCCGACGCTCGGCCGGCGCGCCATGAGGGAATGCCGCCGAGGGCCCGAACTGCACGAGACCTCCGCCGCGCGCCCCCTGTTTCGTGAACTCCCCTTCCAGGATCCTCTCGACCTCGCTCTCGCTCATGCCGGTGCGCATCCGTTTGTGGGTCTCCTCGATCGCAAGGTTGGTTCGTCTGGCCGCGTCTCGGATGAAGGCCTGCTCCTCGGGGGATTTGATCATCCGCAGCGCGTCGAAGACTGGGGTCGCCTCCTCGAACCTTGCCGGGCATGCGTGCGACAGCGATGTCAGGGTCGCGTAGCTCGTCGAGCCTTCCACACCGATCGTCTTCCTGCCCGAGAAGAGCCTTGCCGCGAGCACGATCGGATCTTCCTCCTCCTGCCAGGTCTTGACGTCGTCCACGACGGCCGTGCGCTTGTGGTTGGCTTCTTCGAAGGAGGGCGTTACGAGAACGGCCGGGCCGTCGGCGAAGAGGAGAAGGGCGGTCAACCGCTCGCTTCTTGCGATCGCGAGGTTGGCGGAGTATGCGAGATTGGTCGAGGCAGTCACGAAGAGAACGTCGAGTCCCAACGCCTTCGCCCCGGCGCGTAGCTTCGCCTGCCGCTCCCGAAACGCGTCGGGCTTCAAGGCTGGCGGCAGGGGAGGCGCATCCGGGCCCGCCGCCAGAATCGGCACGGCCGGCAGGGCGGTCGCGGCGGCCGCGGCGCCGGCGCCTCTGAGGAGACTGCGTCGGTTGATTCGCATCGTTACCCTCGCTTCAGCGCTCCCCGTCTTCTGAGGCCCGAAGGGCCGAAGAATCTGCTCTCTCGTTGGCCGGGGCAGATCCTTCGCTTCGCTCAGGGTGACAGGGCAGGCGATAGGATATAGGTTCCTCGCGAAGGAGGCCGCCGATGCCCTATCCGCCGATGATGGTCCAGCCGATGCGCGAAGAGCTGACGAGACTCGGGTTCCGGGAGCTGACGACGCCCGAAGAGGTGGATCGCGCGGTCGCCGAGAGTTCCGAGCCGATGCTTCTCGTCGTCAACTCGGTCTGCGGTTGCGCGGCCGGGGTGGCGCGGCCGGGAGTGGCTCTGTCGCTCCAGAACTCCGCCGCGCCGAAGAAACTGGCGACGGTCTTCGCGGGACAGGACGTCGAGGCGACTGCCCGCGCGCGGAGCTACTTCGATGGGCTTCCTCCTTCTTCACCGCAGGTCGCGATCCTGTCCAGGGGCAGGCTCCTCTTCATGCTGCAGCGCCACGAAATCGAGGGGCGCACGCCCGAGCAGATCGCCGCGGCCCTGACCGCGGCTTACGAGAAGCTCGCCACGCCCGCGGCTTGAAGCGCCAAATCACCGTTCTGGGTTGCGGCCTCGTCGGCGCCGCGATCGCGCGCGACCTCTCCCGGGAAGACGACTTCGAAGTCACCGTCGCGGACGCGAGCGAGCAGGCGCTCGCCCGCCTCGGGAGACAGGCCGCCGTGCGAACCCGGAGGGCCGATCTTTCCCACCCCGCGGAAATCACCGCCGTCGTGCGCGAGGCAGACGCCGTCGTCGGCGCGCTCCCGGGCCGCCTCGGGTTCGCGATGCTCGAAGCGGTGATCCACTCGGGAAAGCCGATCGCCGACATCTCGTTCTCGCCGGAGGACCTTCTGTCGCTGGACGGGCTCGCGCGCGAGAGGGGAGTCACGGCGGTCGTGGATTGCGGTGTCTCGCCAGGCATCTCCAACTTCGCCGTCGGGCGTGCCGCGGCCCGCCTTTCCGAGATCGAGGACGTCGCGATCCTCGTCGGCGGCCTTCCCGCCGACCGCAACCGTCCTTTCGGCTACGCGATCGTGTTCTCAGCCGCCGACGTGATCGAGGAGTACACACGCCCGGCTCGGGTCGTCGAGGATGGACGCACCGTCACGCGGCCGGCCCTCTCGGAGGTCGAGACGATCGAAGTGCCGGGCGTGGGAACGCTCGAGGCCTTTCTGACGGACGGGCTCCGGACGCTTCTCTCGACAGTCCGCGCGAGGGCCATGAAGGAGAAGACCCTCCGCTACCCAGGGCACGCGGAAGCGATGCGCGCCCTGCGCGACTGCGGATTCTTCGAGACAGAACAGATCGAGGCGGGCGGAGTCTCTCTCTCACCGCGTACCGTGACCGAGAACCTGCTGACCCGGGCCTGGAAGCTTCCCGAAGGGGAGGAGGAGTTCACCTATCTGCGTGTTGTCGTCGAGGGCTCGGACCCGGCCGGTTCTTCCCGGCGCTACGTTCTTGAACTTATGGATCGAACGGATCGTACGGAAGGACTCACCTCCATGGCTCGCACGACCGGATTCCCGTGCGCCGCCGTCGCCATGATGCTCGCGCGAGGGGAGTATCGCGACCCCGGATTACGTCCGCCGGAGATGCTGGCGAGAGATCCCGCCGCCTCCGCGCGATTCCTCGAAGCGCTGCGCGCCCACGGCCTGGCGTGGACGGAGAGCTGGGAGGAAGCCCGCAGTCCGAAATCCAGAATCCAAAACGGAGAACGATCGTTCTGAAGTCCTCCGAAGCCTTGGCGAAGAAGAGGCGACGGAGGATCTACTTGACTCCCTCGACCAAGTACAGATCGGAGAGAGTGCGGATGTAAGCGTAAGCGTAGGACTTGCCGTCCGGCGTTACCAGAGGCGGCGAGATCGCGCGCACGCCCGCCGCGTCGAAAGGCATGAGCTCTCTCCAGAGTTCTTTGCGGCCGGTCGCGACATCCACCCGATAAACCTTTGCCGGCAGCTCCCGGCGGCGATAGACGTAGAGAAAGCGGCCGTCGGCGCTCCACGCCGCTGGCGTGTCCTCAGGCATCAAGCCAGGAATCACCGAGGGCTCGCCCCCTGCGACTGGATAGAGATAGAGCCTCTGGTCGGGGCCCCGCACCGCGACGAGCTTCCCGTCGAGCGAGACGCCTCTCGGAAAACTCCGGTAGCCCTCCGGAGAGATGGCGCGCGGCTTTCCGCCGGAGAGGTCCCAGAGGTAGAGACGCGATCCATGTCCCGCCTCGCTGGCAGTCACGAGGATCTGCTTACCGTCCGGTAGCCAGAGGGCCGATTGCGCTACGAGACCCTCGCGCGGGAGCGTTCTCGTCTCCCCCGCGCCCGTTGGATAAAGGACGATCTGCGGCTCCGAAACGATCCGGGTGATCGCGAGCGCCCACTTCCCGTCCGGCGAGAGAGCCTGGGCGCTGCCCTCTCCGAGTCGCACGGCAGGCGCCCCGTCCATCCTGCGGACATAGACGGAATAGCCAGCCCCGGCACCCTCGCCGGCCTCGGAGAAGAGAAGCTTTCCGTCCGCGGAAATGTCGCTGGCGTTTGACCAGTCGAGCCAGGTGAGATCGCGCTCCTTCAGCTCGCCGGTGGAGCGTCCGAGCAGCTCTTGCCGGTTCGTATCGCGCGTCATCAGGACACTTCCGCCGCTCGAGACGTCGTGAAGCGTTAGGACCCCGGGCGCACGCGCCACGAGCCGCTGCCTGCCCGAGAGATCCACCGCATAGAGGGCGCGGTTGCTCCCGATCTTCGCCCCCGTGAACCAGACTTCGCCGCCTCCGGGTGCCCAGGCGAGGCCCTGCGCTGATTCGTAGGACTCGGAGAGGTTCCTTCGTTTTCCGGAACGGTCCACGACGGCGACCAATCCGCCGTCGTCTCCCCGCGCCGGATGGTCAATGTAGGCGACCTCGTCCCCCCGGGGCGAGACGCGCAGGTGGCTGATCCATCCGGCGGTCTCAAAAAGAACCTTACCGATGGGGAACTCCAGGCGGTTGCGGCCTGCCGCTTCGCGCACGATTGCGAGAGTTGCACCATCGGGAGCCCAGTCGGCCCACTGCACGTCTTCGAGGACCTCGCGCGGCGCGGCGCCGCCGGCGACACTCATGCGTGCAAGCGTGCCGCTCGCCATGAAGGGCCCGACGATGTGTTGGCCGAGCGAAAGCGCCATCTCCCCGGATTTCGAGACCGCGAGCACGGATGCCTCCGGCATTCCGAAGGGGCGGGACTCCGGACTCTCCGGGCGGCTCACGAAGATTTCCGTGGGCTTGCCTTCGAGCGACGCGCCATAGAGGACCGTCTTGCCATCCGGCGCGAACCGGGCGGAGGAGATGGTTCCCCGCCGGAAGGTGAGCTGCCGGAAGGAGGGCGGCTGCGTTTTCTCCGCTTTTCTTCCCAGCGAGAAGGAGACAAAGGCGGTCGCGGCGAAGATTCCCGCGCCGAGAAGGAAAGGCCAGAGGCGTATCCGGCGAGCGACCGGCGCGGCCGCCGGCGCTTCTCCCGAGACCACGACCGCGTCGGCAAGGTGGTCCCGGATGCTCGCAAGATCGCGGGCGAGGTCGCGCGTGGTCCCAAAGCGCTCGTCCGGGTCCTTGGCAAGGCATCGTTCGACGATCCAGCGCAGCGGCGCCGGAGCTCTGGGGTTGACGGCGCCGACCGGCTCCGGCTCCTCGCGGATGATTGCCGTGAGCGTTTCGGCGGTCGTGCCGCGTTGAAAAGCGCGCTTGCCGGTCGAGAGCTCGTAGAGGATCGAGCCGAAGGAGAACTGGTCCGACCGGAAATCCAGTGTCTTGCCGCTCGCTTGCTCCGGCGACATATACCCGACCGTTCCCATCACCAGTCCAGGACGGGTGTCGGCCATCGCCGTCGGAAGCTCGGAGACCTGCTCATCGCGCTGCGGCGCCGTCAGCTTGGCTAGGCCGAAGTCGAGGATCTTCACGAAACCGTCTTTGGAGACCATCACGTTCTCGGGCTTCAGGTCCCGGTGGATGATCCCCGCGGCATGAGCCTTGGCGAGGCCCTCTGCGATCTGCACGGAGATCTCGAGCACCTTCTTGGTCTGCAGCGGGCCGGAGGAAAGAAGCTCGCGAAGAGTCTTTCCCTCGACGTACTGCATGGCGATGAAGAGGGTCGAGTCCGCGGACCCGATGTCGTAGATCGTGATGATGTTGGGGTGGTCGAGCGCCGAGGCCGACCGGGCCTCCTGCTCGAACCGCCGGACGCGGTCCTGGTCCGTGGAGAGATCTCCGGGCAGGACCTTGACCGCGACTTCCCGGCCCAGGCGCGAGTCCCGGGCCCGGTACACCTCTCCCATTCCGCCCGCTCCCAATGTGGCGACGATCTCGTAGGGCCCGAGGCGCGAACCGGGAGACAAAGACATGTATCTGAACATCTTATCCCGCGTCCGCGGAGTAAGAGAACGGAGGCTCGTGATCGGATGCCGGCTCCGCCTGCCCCCTCCGGGCCCGCGCGCCGGGAGCCGGAACGGGAGTTGCAGAGGAAGGAGGAAGTCGGGTGGATGTCTATCCTCCGGCGGAACCTCGAAAGGAGAAAGAAATGAAGAAGACGATGCTTTTCGTGGCGGTCTTGGGTTTGGCCGTTGCTGTCACGGCTCAGACCCCGGACTCGGTACAATCCAACGCGCCCACGTCCCGCAGCTTCCGGATGAAGATCGTGGCACCGGCCGAAGGGGCCACGATCCAGGGTTCCGACTTCGACGTCGTGCTGGGCCAGCCGCCGATCACAGCTCCGGGGACGGCGGTGGTTCCCGAAGAGCGCAAGGACTCTCTCACGCCGACCTACCAGGTCTGGGTTGACGGGACGGACTACGGCAACGTCCCGATCGGGCAGAACGTCCTGCACGTTACGGGCATCACTCCCGGGCCGCACAAGATCGTGATCGCCGCCAAGAATACCGCCGGCGAGCTGATCGACCGCAGGGAGCTCGGCATCACGACGACCGAGACGGTCCTCGCGCAGACGCAGTCAACGCAGGTGACGACGGAACGCGCGCCGGCCCCGGCTCCCGCCTACGTGCCGCCGCCGCCTCCGGCTCCAGCTCCGCAGCTGCAGTACACGACCGAGAGCACGACTCTTCCCCAGACAGCAACGTCGTATCCGCTCGCTCTGCTCGCCGGCATGGCGCTCATTGCGGCCGGGGCGGTCTTGCGTCGCCGCGTCGGCTGAGAAGAAGCCGCGGAGAGAAAGAACAGCTCGTTGAGGCCGGGAGTCAGTGGACTCCGCCGGACAAGTGCACGATCGCGGTCCAGAGGCCGCGGCTGAATCGGAAGGTCGCGATCGGAACGAGCACGGCGGCCGAGCACCAGACGAGGAGGCTCGTCTTCAATGACCAGAGGGGGCCGAACCCCGCCCCGATCATCAGGATGAACGCGGTGACGAAGGTGTTGATGTCGAGCGAGCCGACCCACTGGCCGTGCTCGCGGGAGAAAAAAACGCCGCAACACGAACAGTTGGTGTTCATGACGAAGTAGCTCTTGAAGAGCTTGCCCTTGCCGCAGACGGGGCAGCGCAGGCGCAGGCCCCGCAAGACGACCGTTCGCCAGTAGCCCTCGGGCAGAGCCGCTGGATGCCGGGCTGTGCCGCGCCAGGGAAGAACGGGGGACGGGTTCGGATCGGGAGTCGCCATCGCGGGAATGCTATGACGAGACACTGGAACCTGGAACCTGGAATCTGGAATCCGTCAGAGTGAAAGGCGCTGGCCCTCGAAAGCGACCTGGAATCCCTTCTCACGCAGTTGCCGCACCGATCCGAGGTCCCGGAGCAGGCGATTGGTGTGATTCAAGTGAACGAAGAAGACTCCGGCGGCCAAGCCCTCGTTCCGGAGTCGGGACACGGTCTCGGGAACGAGAGGATGCGGAATCTCAGCAATCGAGCGGCCCGGGATCTCGTCGGCGGAAAAGAAGGTTCCATCCACGAAGGCGGCGTCCACAGTCCTGAGGACATCTTCGATTCGCCGGTCCCACTTCTCCCACTTGTCGATATCCGGCAGCCAGAGGAGTTTGCGCGACGGCCCCGCGACGACGTAAGCCACCGTGTCGGAGTCTTCGTCCCGGTGTGGGACACGCAGCGCGGTCGCCCGCAGAGAATCCGTCAGCGTGAATTCCCTGTCCGGTTCGATCTCGTGGATGGCGATGTTGCCGAGCAGGACGAGCCGGCTCCAGGGCCTGTTCTCGCGCAGGAATTTCGCCATGGACGGCGTGCAGAAGACCGGCATCCCTCCGGCGTTGGCCACCTCGCGCCCGAGCAGGGCCAGACCCAGGTAGTGGCCGATATGCGCGTGTGTCAGAAGAATCCCGTCGGGAAGACCTCCGAGGCGCGAGACCTGTAACTCGAAGTCCGGCGTGGCGTCGATCAGGAATCGCTTTCCGGAAGTCCTGTCGATCAAGCCGAGCGAGGCGACGTGCCGTCTCTTCGAAGGATCGCGCCGAGCCTCGACGCAGAGCTTCTGCCGGCATCCGACGTGGGGCACGCCCCCGTCCTGCGCGATCCCCAGGACCACCGCCTGGACGCCGGGGGCCTTCGAGGAAACCCCGAGAGCTTGAAGACACGCCGCGGTGACCCAGACCCAATGCATTGACATCAATTATCGGGCACGAAATCTGCTGTAATAGCTGGGGGAGGAAACATCATGTCTCGTCGCAACGTGCCCCGCGATACGGCCAGGGCCCTCGTTCCGGTGTTGATCCCTCTGGTGACGAAGGTCGTCCTGCCGATCGCCATCGAGAGCATGCGCCGCCGCAAGTTCGATCCCGATCAATACCTGGAAGAGGCTCGCGAAAGCCTGGGCAAGGGTCTGAAGAAGAGCCGTGCCGAGCTCGACGGCGTCAAGGACGAGGTCATCGAGCGCGGACAGAAGGTCTATGACGAGGCCCGCAAGCAGGGAACGGAGCTTCTCGAGATCCTGGCGAACAAGGGCGCCGCGCTGGCCGAAGAGCTGATGGACCGCGTGCAGCCGCCGCGCCACCGCGGCTTCCCCTTCTTCAAGGTCCTGGCAGTCATCGGCCTCGTCGGAGTCGGCGTCGCCCTCCTCGGCCGCAAGTAGAGTTGCCCGTCCTTCTGTTTCTGAGGAGCGCAGCGAACCTTCTGTCATTCTGAGGAGCGCAGCGACGAAGAATCTGCTCGCTTCATTACGAGAGCAGATCCTTCGCTACGCTCAGGATGACAGGGAGAGACAGCGCGCTGGGAAGCTAGCCGACGGCTAGCCGTTTGTACTTGATCCTGTGCGGCCGGTCGGCTTCGATGCCGAGGCGCCTCTTCCGGTCGGCCTCGTATTCCTGGTAGTTGCCTTCGAACCAGACGGTGCGGCTTTCCCCCTCGAAGGCGAGGATGTGGGTCGCGACTCGGTCCAGGAACCAGCGGTCGTGGCTGATGACGACCGCGCAACCGGCAAAGCTTGTGAGCGCCTCCTCCAGCGCGCGCAGTGTGTCCACGTCGAGATCGTTGGTCGGCTCGTCCAACAGGAGCACGTTTCCGCCGCGCTTCAAGGTTCGGGCGAGATGGAGCCGGTTCATTTCGCCTCCCGACAGGTCTCCGATCCTCTTCTGCTGGTCCGGTCCTTTGAAGTTGAACATCGACACGTATGCGCGCGCGGGGATCTCACGCTTGCCGATCACGATCCGGTCCTGGCCGCCGGAGATCTCCTCGAAGACCGTGCGCGACGGCACGGGCCGGTCGCGGTCCTGGTCCACGTAGGAGAGGGCGACCGTCTCGCCGATGGCGAGCTTGCCGGCGTCGGGCTTCTCCTGCCCCACGATCATCTTGAAGAGGGTCGTCTTGCCGGCGCCGTTGGGCCCGATGATGCCCACGATGCCGCCACGCGGCAGGTCGAAAGAGAGATCCTCCATGAGCAACCGGTCCTCGTAGGCCTTGCGCAGGCCTTCGGCGCGCACGACGACGTCGCCCAGGCGCGGCCCGGGCGGGATGAAGAGCTCCTGCGTCTCGCCGCGCGTCTCGGGCCCCTTTTCGGCGAAGAGGGCTTCGTATCTCTCGATGCGCGCTCGCGACTTCGCGTGGCGCGCCCGCGGGGCCATCCGCACCCATTCGAGCTCCCGCTGAAGGGTGCGGCGTTTGGCAGACTCCTGCTTCTCTTCAACAGCAAGACGCTGCTCCTTCTGCGCGAGCCAGCTCGAGTAGTTTCCCTGCCAGGGAATGCCGGCCCCGCGGTCGAGCTCCAGGATCCAACCCGCCACGTTGTCCAGGAAGTAGCGGTCGTGGGTGACGGCGACGACGGTGCCGGGATACTCGGCCAGGTGCCGCTCGAGCCAAGCGACCGACTCGGCGTCGAGATGGTTGGTCGGCTCGTCCAGGAGCAGCAGGTCCGGCCGTTCGAGGAGGACCTTGCACAGGGCGACGCGCCGCCGCTCGCCTCCCGAGATCCTGGTGACGTCCGCGTCCGCCGGAGGCAGGCGCAGCGCGTCCATCGCGATCTCCAGCTGCCGGTCGAGTTCCCAGGCGTTAGCCGCTTCGATCGCGTCCTGGACCTTCTGGTACTCGGCCATGAGCTTGTCGCTCTCGGCCTCCGACAGCTCTCCCGCCATCTTCTCGTTCAACTCGTCGAACCGTTTCAGTAACGCACGCGCCTCCGCGACTCCCTCCTGGACGTTGCCCAGGACGTCTTTGGACGGATCGAGCCGGGGGTCCTGCGGCAGGAAACCGATCCGGATCCCTTCGGCGGGCCGCGCTTCGCCCGCGAAGTCCTTGTCCACGCCGGCCATGATTCGCAGGAGCGTGGACTTGCCGGCTCCGTTCAATCCGAGCACGCCGATCTTGGCTCCCGGCAGAAACGAGAGCCAGATTCCCCGCAGGATCTCCCGCTGAGGCGGGACCGCCTTGCGCAGGTTGACCATCGTGAAGATGTACTGGTGCGCCATGGAGAGTTGTCAGTTTTCAGTTCTCAGTTTTCAGTCCCGCGGGAGCTTAACTGATAACTGATCACTGACGACTGAGAACTCCTTGCGGTGCTTCGCCAATATTGATTCCCATCGTGCCGAGGAGACGGTTCTCACAGCGGACGTTGGCGAATCCCGCGCCCCGCATCAGTTCCGCGACGCCGCGCTGTCCGGGGTAGCGCTTGAGGGACGCCGGGATGTAGAGATAGGTGTCCGCGTCGCCGTGGAAGAGAACCCCCACGGCCGGCATCATCGTATGAAGAAACGCGGTGTAGAGGATGGCGGCGAGGGGGTTGCCCGGCTTCCCGAAATCGAGGATGACGGCTCGGCCGCCCGGGGCGAGCACGCGCCGCATCTCGGCGAGCCCGGCTTCAGGGTCGGCCAGATTGCGAAGCCCATAGCCGATGGTGATGGCGTCGAACGTCCCGTCCGGGAACGGGAGTCGCAAGGCATCCGCTTGCGTAAAGGCCGAGGACTTCCGCTCCGCGAGCTTGCGCCGCCGCGCCACGGCGAGCATGGGCAGCGTGAAGTCCGCTCCGACGACGCGGGCTCCCGCGCCCCCGGCCGTCTCGGCGAGGAAGCACATGTCCCCCGTCCCGCAGCAGAGGTCGAGCCATCGCGCCCCTGTCTTTCGCCCGTTTGCCGCGAGCGCCACCGTCTGCCGCTTCCAGCCGCGGTGCAGGCCGAAGCTCATCACGTCGTTGACGAGGTCGTAGCGCCAGGCCAGCCGCGAAAACATCTCCCTGACCTTGGGCCCTCGCTGCTTGTCGTAGGAGAGGTACTTGTTCATCCGCGAGAGGGATTATGACGCTCCGGTGAGAGCGGTTTCGAAGTCCCCCGGATGTTACAGTTTGCGGCGCCCATGGCTGAAAAGAAGCAGCGTGTCCGCCATGTTTCGGAAGCCGAGGCGCGGCAGACCGCGGAGGAGGCCCGCGAGACGGAGTGGCGGGCGCCCTCCTTTCTGAAGGAGATCTTCCTCGGAAACTTCCGTCTCGACCTGATCCATCCATTTCCGCAGGCTCCGCCCGAACGCCCCGAATTCCGCGCCTTTTACGAGCGCATGCGGCGGTTCCTGCTCGAAGAGGTGGACGGAGACGCCATTGACCGGGAGGGGAAGATCCCTCCGCGAATCGTCGAGGCGCTCGCCCGGATGGGCGCCTTCGGGATGAAGATCCCGAAGGAGTACGGCGGCCTGGGCTTCACGCAGAGCGAGTACGCCGAGGTCATCAAGCTCATTTCGAGCTGGGACGGCAATCTCATCGCGCTCCTCTCCGCTCACCAGTCCATCGGCGTCCCCCAGCCCCTGAAGCTCTTCGGGACGAAGGAACAGAAGGAGAAATACTTTCCGCGGCTGGCTCGCGGAGCCGTCTCCGCCTTCGCGCTGACGGAGGCCGACGTGGGCTCGGATCCGGCCAACCTCTCGACGACGGCGGCGCGGACACCGGAAGGCGACTACATCTTGAACGGAGAGAAGCTCTGGTGCACAAACGGGACGATCGCCGAGCTCTTCGTTGTCATGGCGAGGCATCCCGACACGAAGAAGATCTCCGCCTTCATCGTCGAAAAGGACTGGCCCGGCGTCGAGGTCGTGCTGCGCTGCCATTTCATGGGGTTGAAGGCGATCGAGAACGGCGTCATCCGGTTCACCGGCGTACGCGTTCCCAAGGAGAACCTGCTCTGGGACGAGGGTCGGGGCCTGAAGCTCGCGCTCGTGACGCTCAACACGGGGCGTCTGACGCTTCCGGCGACCTCCGCCGCGGTCGCCAAGCGCTGCCTGGAAATCTGCCGCAGATGGGGGAATGAGCGCGTGCAGTGGGGCCAGCCGGTCGGCAAGCACGACGCGATCGCGCAGATCCTGGCCGAGATGGCCGCCACCACTTTCGCAATGGAGGCCGTCGCCGATCTGGCCTGCGGTCTCGCGGACAAGGGAGACAGGGACATCCGGCTCGAGGCCGCCGTCGCTAAGATGTGGAACTCGGAGGAAGGCTGGACGATCGTGGATCGCACGGTGCAGGTGCGCGGCGGGCGCGGCTACGAGACGGCGGATTCCCTGAAGGCGCGCGGCGAGCCGGCCATCCCGGTCGAGCGCATCATGCGCGATTATCGGATCAACCTGATCTTCGAAGGCTCCTCCGAGATCATGCGCCTCTTCATCGCGCGCGAGGCGCTCGACCGGCATCTGTCCGTCGCCGGGGATCTGGTCAATCCGAAGCTGCCTCTCTCCAGGAAGCTCTCCGCGCTGCCCGGGGTCGTGGGTTTCTACGCGCGGTGGTACCCGGGGCGCCTGGTCGGGCGGGGCCAGTTGCCGCGATTCCGTGAGTTCGGCCCGCTCGCGCGGCACATCCGTTACATCGAGCGCGCGACGCGGCGGCTCTCCCGCTCGATCTTCCACATGATGGCGCGCCACGGCCCCAGGCTCGAGAAGCGGCAGGCCCTTCTCTTCCGCGCCGTGGACATCGGGGCGGACCTCTTCGCGATGTCGGCCGCGACGTGCCGCGCGCAGGCAATGCGCCGGGCGAAAGAGCCCACAGCGCAGCAAGCCGTCGAGCTCGCCGATATCTTCTGCCGCGGTATCCGCCGGCGCATCGCGCAACACTTCGCCGCGATTCGCTCGAACGACGACCTCAGGAAGTACAGGACTGCGCGGAAGCTTCTCGCCGGCGAGCACCTCTGGCTGGAGAGGGGGCTCGTTCCCTCCGAGGAGTTGGAGAAGTTCGCCGCCGCGGCAACGGCGGGCTGGCGGAAAGAGAAAGAGCTCGCTCCGGTTTGAAGGACGAGCTTTCGGCGCTCCGACCGTGCCGTCAGGAACCGGGCGAACGCGAAGGATCCAGAACCGTCAGCCCGGCAAAATAGTCGCGCGTGAATCCCCGGTCGCGTGTCAGGAAGCGGTCCGCTCGAACCAGCGCGTGTCCCGCAGCGAGAAAGTCCGGGACGAGCCGTGTCCGCATTCCACCCCGCTTCCGATAGCGGCGCCACGCTTCTCCGGCAACCTCAGCGCATCGGGTATCGGAAGGATCGAAAGCGACTCCCAATGTCGTCATCGCTCTTTGGAACTCCTCTTGCGACGGAAAGTGGGCTCGGGTTTCGGCCCACACGACATCGCACGCCACGAGAGAGCCCTCCGAAAGCGCCTTCAGGAGGGCCTGCCGCGAGCCCTTCAGGTGCTGAGGAGATTCCGAGAAAACGTCCAGCAGGACGCTCGTATCAACGGCGCTTCGCACGGGGCAGGTCGTCGTGGGGATTCCAGGCTTTTCCTCGCATCCTCTCGATTTCCGCGTCCACGTCCATGGGCGGAAGGATGCCGGTGACGGCGTCCACCGGGTTCTTCGGCCCGACGGCTTTCCGCGCGACGAGCATTCCCTGCTGCGCCGCGAAGTCCAGGACGACCCCCGCTCGCAGTCCCAGCTTCTCCCGAAGAGGCTTCGGGATCGTAACTTGCCCCTTCTCCGACACAATGCTCTTCATACAGCGATTGTAGGAATTCCTACCTATAAAGTCAATCGAACGTCCGGATCAAGTCCACGGCTCGCTCGCCGCGCAGATGGGTGCCGTTCTTGCTGCCGAGCTTTCTTTGTCAGGGGAGCGAAGCCGCGGGCTCCTCGTCCGAGCCTTCGACGATGCCCTCGAAGAGAATCGTCGAGAGATACCGCTCGCCGGTGTCGGGAAGCATCGCGAGGACCGCGGAGCCTTTCCCCGCCTTCTCCGCGATCTTCCTGGCGCCCGCGAAGGTGCCGCCCGAGGAGATGCCGCAGAAGATTCCTTCCTTCACCGCCAGGTCGCGCGCCGCGTCGCGAGCCTCGATGTCCGTGACCGTGACGAGCTCGTCGAATCCCTTTCGGTCCAAGACCGCCGGGATGAAGTCCGGCGTCCAGCCCTGGATCTTGTGCGGCTTCCACTCCTTGCCGGCCAGCAGCGCCGCTCCTTCCGGCTCGACGACGGCGATTTTCACTTCCGGCCGCGCCTTGCGCAGCATGTCGCCGGCTCCCGTCAGCGTCCCGCCGGTGCCGTAGCCGGTCACCCACCAGTCGAGCCTTTTCCCTACGAAGTCGAGCAGGATCTCCGGGCCGGTCGTATTTCGGTGGTATTCCGGGTTGGCTTCGTTCTCGAACTGCCGCGCGAGGAACCAGCCGTTCTTCTTCGCCAAGTCTTCCGCCTTCTTGACCATCCCCGATCCGCGCTCGGTGGCCGGCGTCAGGATGACTTTGGCTCCCAGAATGCGCATCAACTTGCGACGCTCGACCGAGAAGCTGTCGGACATGATCGCGACGAACGGGTATCCCTTGACGGCGCACACCATCGCGAGGGCGATGCCGGTGTTGCCGGACGTCGCCTCGACGACCGTCTGGCCCGGCTGGATCGTGCCGCGCCGTTCAGCGTCTTCGATGATCCCGATCGCCAGCCGGTCCTTGACCGAGGAGAGCGGGTTGAAGGCCTCGCACTTGACGTACATCGTCGTGCCGGCCGGCGCCAGCCGCTGGATCTTGACGACCGGGGTGTTCCCGATGGTGCCGAGGATGTTTTCGTGGATCATGTCAGGGATTCCTTTCTCGAGGCAGCATAGGATAGGCGGAGACAATGATCCGGCAAACCCTGCTTATCCTTCTCTTACTCGCCATGCCCGCTGCTCTCGCCGCCGCTCCGCGAACGATGCGCGTGGATTATTACCACACCGGCAGCGTCTCGGAGGAACACTTCAGCCTCGACCGCGTGGTCCTCGAGCCCCTGGAATGGCCGGGCAACGCGGCCCGCTCCACGGACGATACCAATCTCGGCAAGTACTTCTTCGAAGTGACGGAGAGCGCTTCGAGCCGGGTTCTCTTCTCGCGCGGGTTTGCTTCCGTCTATGGTGAATGGGAGACAACCGGAGAGGCGAAGAAACTCGCGCGGACATTCCATGAGTCGCTGCGCTTTCCCCGCCCCGAGGCGGCCGTGCGCATCACTCTCAAGAAGCGGGACGCGAAGAACGTCTTCCGGGAGGTCTGGTCAGTCGCCGTGGATCCGAGAGACATGTTCGTGGACGACAGCAGGCCGGCTTCGCCCGGGCCTCTGCTCACGATCGAGAAGCATGGGGAACCCGCCGACAAGGTGGACCTTCTCATCCTGGGAGACGGATACACGGAGGCCGAGCGCGGCAAATTCGAGAAGGACGCGCGGCGCCTGGCGGAGATCCTCTTTTCCGTCTCGCCCTTCAAGGAGCGGCGCGCAGACTTCAACGCCTGGGGCCTGTGTCCGCCCTCGGAGGAGTCGGGCATCTCGCGCCCTTCGACCGGCTTTCACAAGCGCTCCCGCGTCGGCTCGACCTACGACGCGTTCGGCTCGGAGCGGTACGTGCTGACCTTCGAGAATCGGTCGCTGCGCGACGTGGCCTCGTTCGCCCCTTACGAGTTCATCGAGATCCTGACGAACTCGAAGACCTACGGGGGCGGAGGGATCCTTAACCTCTATTCCACCGTCGCGGCCGACAGCCTCTGGTCGCCCTACGTTTTCGTCCACGAGTTCGGCCACCACTTCGCCGGGCTCGCCGACGAGTACTACACCTCGGAGGTCGCGTACGAGCCGGCTCCCGCGGAGCGCGTCGAGCCCTGGGAGCCCAACGTGACGGCTCTCCACGACCCGAAGGAACTCAAGTGGAAGGACCTCGTCTCTCCCGGCACGCCGGTTCCGACACCGTGGAACAAGGAGGCCTTCGAGGCGCACTCCCGGGCGATCCAGGAAAAGCGCAAGAAGATCCGAGCCGAGCATCGTCCCGAAGAGGTCATGGATGCCTTCTTTCTCGAGCAGAAGAAGGAGGAGACACGGATGTTCGCGGCCGAGAAGTACGCCGGCAGGGTCGGCGCGTTCGAGGGCGCGATGTACGAGGCGAAGGGCTACTACCGACCGCAGCCGGACTGCATCATGTTCTCCCGCGACGACGTTCCTTTCTGCGCCGCCTGCCGCCGCGCGATCGAGCGGGTCATCGACTTGTACACGGGGCGGGAGGCGGGAGGCGCGAGGCGGGAGGCGGGGAGCGCGCGATGAGCTTCGCGCGCGGCATCCGCCTCGCCGGCTTCGCTCGGCGCCATCTGGGGCGCATGAACCGAGGCCGCCGCGAGGTGATGGCGCATCTGGAATCGCCGGGCCCCGAAAACCTTCCCATGCCGACCTTCATCCAGTTGCGGGTGACCAACCTCTGCAACCTGCGCTGCAAGATGTGCGGCCAGTGGGGCGATACCGGGATCTACCGGGCCGACGGCTTTTCCGACTCGGCGACCGACGGCGAGAAGGAGAGAAACCGCATCCGCGAGTTGATCGGCGTGAGAAGCCAGCTCTCGCTTTCCGACTATGTCCGGCTTCTCGACGAGATCGAGCCCTTCCACCCGATCGTCAGCCTTTTCGGAGGCGAGCCGCTGCTCTATCCGGAGATCCTCCCGCTGGTCAAAGAGATCAAGCGACGCGGCTTGACCTGCACGGTGATCACCAACGGCGGACGCCTGGAGCGCTACGCGCGCGATCTCGTCGAAGCGGGGATTGACTCGATCGCCGTCTCGATCGACGGTCCGCCGGAGGTCCACGACCGGATCCGCGGGCAGAAAGGGAGCTTCGAAAAGGCGGCGGCGGGCGTCAGGGCGGTGGCCCGCTGGCGGCGCGACCTCGGCCGTGTCCTGCCGATGCAGATCGCGATCCTGCCGGTCACGGAGTTGAACATCGGCGAGGTCGCGCCGGCCCTGGAAGCGCTGCGGACGCTGCCGCTCGACACGATCAATATGGGGTTGCGCTGGTTCGTCCCGGAAGACGTCGGCGCCGAGTACGAAAACGTCATGCGGGAGACCTTCGGCATCACGGCGACGTCCTGGAAGGGATTCAAGTTCTCCTGGCCGGGCGGTGTCGAGGGAACCAGGACGAAGCAGATGACCGATCTCGTCAAGCTCCTGGAAAGCGTGCGGCGCCGGCGGTACGCGGATTCCTCGCTGGGCCGTCCCTGGATCTCCTTCGTCCCGGACGTGCCGGCCGCGAAGGTCCCCGAATATTTTTCCGATTTCAACCGGACCTTCGGGCACAACCTGTGCCCCGTCGCCTGGTACTTCGCGCAGGTCGAGCCGGACGGCGAGGTCTGCTTCTGCGGCGACTTCCCCGACTACTTCATCGGTAACGTGCGACGCGCGTCCTTCCACGAAATCTGGACGGGCGAGAAGGCCTGGCGCTTCCGCCAGAAACTCGCCAGGGAGCCTCTCCCCATCTGCGCCCGCTGCTGCGGCAACTACGTCTACGGAAAGTGGCAGCGCCCGCAGGCACACTCCGCTCCCTCTCCCCGTCCTTGAGAAGCCGGTCCTCCTGGAAGGGGCGGTTCACGGGACTGCCCGCACGAAGGCGGGGAGGAGCCTTCGAGATCTCTCGACGCTTCCGTCGGCTACAGGAGAGGTCCTGGAGTCGTCCGTCGGCCCGCACCGGGTACGCAGGAGGAGACGGCTGCGAGGGCCTTCGAGGAGTACCGTGGCGCCGGGAAGCGTCAGGTCCCGGTTGCCAAGGACGAAGATGCGATCTCGGGACTCCCAGGTCTCCAGGAATTTGTTCGGAGGCAGAAAGACCTCCGGGGCATCGCCGCGCCGGAAACCAAAGAGCAGGTCTGCGCCGGGTCCCCCGAGGACCTGAGTCGCTCGGCCGGTATAGAACGTAATCCCGCAGGCCTCCTCGTAGTCTCCCGCCACGACCAGCCGGGCTCCGGGCGTCCAGTTACGGCTGACGATCGCGGCGGCCGCTTGCTGAGACCGATCATTCGCCACGATTCTCATCCCCGCATCCGCCAGGCCGAGGATGGGCACGAGGCCGGCGACCCAGAGCCCAAACGCAAGCCGGCGCCGGCCCGTCCGCAACGCCAGGAAACTCGCTGCTCCCAGAAGCAGCAACACGATGGGGAGGGGCCGGGCCTTTTGGAGAAGCTCCTGTCCGAACACCATGGAAACGCCCGGATTCGACGCGAAGTACTCCCGATAGTAGCCGTCGAGACTGGAAACCAGGCCCGTCAGAGCGACCGAGCCGCTTCTCGCCGAGAGAAACACGAGCGGAGCGACTGCCAGCCCGATACCAGCGACGATCAGGCTCGGGGCCAGAATCGCGGCCGCTCGCCGCCCGCTCGTCATGAATCTGCGCCAGCCGGAGGCGAGAATCACCGCCAGAGCGGGATAAGCCGGCAGCGCGTAGTACTCCATGCGAGATCCGGTCAGCGTGAAGAAGAGCACGATACCGGCCGACCAGATCCAAACGAGAATCAGCCTTTGACTCCAGGGTCCACGGCGACGCGGCACTGCGCTCGGAAGGAAAAGAAACCAGGGGAAGAGCCACAGAAGCGTCGACATCCAGAACGCGGGCACCGACAGGGGCGTGTAGTTGACAGGATCGCGGCGGCTGAAGAAGCGAGCGAAATGCTCGTTGCCGAAATAGAAGGACAAGAACGCCGGGTCCCGCCAGGCGAGAAAGATATGCCAGGGCAGGAAAACAACCGCGACGATCCAGACGCCGAGCCACGGGCGCAGCCGGCGGACGAAACTCCGGCCTCCGAGGAAGAGCGCATAGGCGGCGGCCGCGGCGAAGGGAAAGAGGAGACCGATCACTCCTTTGGTCAGCCCGGCGAGCGAAGCTCCGAGGTACAGCATCACCGGGCCGGCACGGGATTCCGGCCGCCGGGCAACCCTTGCCAGTCCCAGCAGAGAAACGCTCAACCAGAAGACGAGCAGTGTGTCGGTGAAGAGAAAGCGGCCGAAGAGGAACGGTCCGAGCGAGGTCGCATAGATGAGCGCGGCAAGTGGAGCGGTTCCGCTCCCGACGAGCTCGTAGGCCAAAAGGAAAGTCACGAGGACAGTTCCGATGTAGGCGAGGGCGCTCGGCAGCCGCGAGGCAAACTCGGTGAACCCGAAGATCCGGTACGAGGCGGCCACGCTCCAGTAGGTCAGCGGCGGCTTCTCATAGTAGCGGACGTGGTTCAAGTGAGGCTGGATCCAGTCGCCGCTCTCGAGCATCGCCCGGGCGACGAGCGCGTAACGGGCCTCGGCCGGGCTGATCAGCGGGCGCGCGCCGAGACCCGAAAAGGCGAGGACCGCGGCGAGCAGCCCGCATCCCGCCAGAGAAACAAGTCCTTCCCGCCCCGCCCCAGGAGCCGGCCCGCTGACCGGCTCGGCCGCACGGCCGGGTCCTGAGCAAGCGGAGGCGACGCCTACGCCAGCCTGCATCCGACCGCCGCGAAAACGCCCCCCTCGCTGCCGAGGGCGCGCATCCAGGAGAGCTGCGCGATCAAGCCCTCGAATGCCCAGTCGTCTTCCGACCTCGCGAAGAGCTCGTCCGTTTCGCCGGCGAGGAGCGCGCTCGGGAACGCGCGCAGGTACTCGAGCCCATTGTCGCGGAACCAGCCCTGAACCTCGTGGAGGGTGTGCCGGTGCTCCTCGACGTGCCGGTACTGATCGCGCAGCCACGCCTCGCGCCTGGCCGGCTCGGCGCGGCGGTCGTGCAGGACGGGATCCCACGGGATCCAGCGATATCCAGTCAGTCTGGCGACCGCGCGCCGCAGCAGGAGGGGCAGACGCGCGTAAGCGTTGTAGAGCCCGACGACCAGCACTCCGCCCGGCCTTACCAGGCGCGCCACGGAAGCAAACGACGTCCGCGGATCGGGGGTGTGGTGCAGCACGCCCGAGCAGAGGACCACGTCGAACGCCTCGCGACGCAGGCCCGGCGTCCGCAGATCGGTCTCTACGAAATAGATCTCGCTTATCCCATAACGGGCGGCGGCCTTGCGGGCGAGCTCGAGCGAGGGCCGCGCCAGGTCCGCGCCCAGGACTGTCCGGTCGGCGCTGGCGAGGAAGAGACTCAACTGACCCGTCCCGCAGCCCAGCTCCAGCACTGTCGCGTCGCCGGGGATGGATTCATCCAGCCGCCGCGCGAACTCGCTTCTGGCGGCGCGGGCGCGCAGCCCCAGGAGGCTGTCGCGCGGTGGATAGCCCGGAAAGGGCGCGCGCGCATAGAACTCGCGCACTTTCTCGGTGCACGCGTCGGAAGGGATCCGCAGATCCGGAATACCGCCCGGCGCCCGATATTGTTCGCCGCACGATCCGCACGAGAGTTGACCGCAAGGTCCCCCGCTGAGACTCAGTGCGCCGCCGCAGCGCGGGCAGGCGAGGAGGTCTTCAAAAGATGGCATAGATGAACGGTGCCAGTGATTCGACGGCGGCCGCCAGCACCAGCACGAGCCCTGTTACGCAGAGGAAGACGAGCAACGGCACCATCCATTTGCGTCCCGATTCGCTGCGCCAAAGCCCCCGGGCGCCGTCTGCGATGGTGGGGAAAGCGCTTCCCAGGACGAGGACCGTGCGCATCAACTTTCCGCGGCGCTTGATCATGCGACGGCCTCCGGCGCGACCGCAACCGCGCGCGGCTTCCTCACCACCTTCTCGCCCGCGACGAGCAGATCGATTCCGGAGCGGCGGAAGGTTGAGTAGCCCTCGACGGCCCGATTGACGATCGGCTCGCCGGCGAGGTTGAAGCTGGTATTGAGGAGGACGGGAATGCCTGTCAGGGCGCCATACGCCTCGAGCAACGCGTGGAAGCGCGGCGCCATCTCCGGGTCCACGGTCTGCACGCGCGCGGTTCCATCCACATGCGTGACCGCCGCGAGCCGATCGCGCCACTCGGGCTTGACCGGAAAGACGCCCGACATGAAGCGCCCGAGGCGCGCGCCGCCGGGAGGCAGCTTGAAGAAGCGCTCGGCCTGCCCGACAGGAACCGCCGGCGCGAACGGCCGGAACTCCTCACGGTACTTGATACCGCGGTTCAACCTGTCGCGCATCTGACTGCTGTGAGGCGCGGCGAGAATGCTGCGGTTGCCGAGGGCGCGCGGGCCGAGCTCGGTGCGCCCCTGCATCCAACCGACGATGCGCCCCTGCGCGAGCGCGCGGGCGACGTGATCGGTCAACTCCGATCCGCTCGGCAGCTCCTCGAGCTCGAGCCCGTCCTCGCGCGCGATGCGGGAAAGCTCCTGGGCATCGATCGGCGGGCCCCAGTACGGGTGATCGGGCGTCTCGCGGTGCGGCTGGCCGAAGTGCAGCCGATCCGCCACCAGCGCGGCACCCAGCGCGCAACCGGCGTCGCCGGGAGCGGAGGGAACGTAGACGTTGCGGAAACCCGATTCGCTCGCGATGCGGGCGTTGGCGCAGCCGTTCAACGCCACGCCGCCGCCCAGGCACAGGTCCTCCAGCCCGGTCTCGCGCTTCAAGGAGCGCGCCAGATCGACGAGGATGTCTTCCAGTACCCGCTGCACGCTGGCCGCGATGTCCGCATAGCGGGATCCTTCGGGCGTCGCGGGGTCGATCGAGTCGAGAGGGTCGCGCGGCGGCCCCAGCTCCGCGACGAACCGGTCGGAGAAACTGCGCCGCGCGCTCTCGTGAAACTCGAAATAGGACAGGTCGAGCGCGAGCGCTCCGTCGGCGGTGCGCCGCACCATCCTGCGCACCTGCGGCTCGAAAGAGGGCTTTCCGTAGGAGGCCAGTCCCATCACCTTGTATTCGCCCTCGTTGACTGGAAAGCCGAGATAGGCGGTGAAGGTCGAGTAGAGCATTCCCAGCGAGTGCGGAAAATGAAGTTCTCGCATCAGCTCCAGCGACACGGCGCCGTCGCCGCCGATCGAGCCGCGGCCGAGCGAAAGCGTCGCCCACTCGCCCACTCCGTCGGCGGTCAAGATCGCGGCCCGCCTGGTCGGCGCGGTCAGAAACGCCGCCGCCGCGTGCGACTGGTGGTGCTCGGCAAAGAGAATGCGGGGAGACTCCACACCCAGCTGCGACGAGATGAGCCCTTTCACCCAGAGCTTGCCGCCCAGGGAGTTCTTCATGGCGCGCGGGAAGCTGTGCCAGGATCGGGGAAAGCCGCGCAGCGCCATGGTCAGGATGCGCTCGAACTTGAGCATCGGCTTCTCGTAGAAGACGACCGCGTCGAGCTCGCCCGGATCGAGCCCGCCGTAATCGAGGCACCACTCGATCGCCGCGAGGGGAAACGCCGCGTCGTTCTTGCGCCGCGAGAGGCGCTCCTCCTGGATCGCGCAGACGGGCACGCCGTCCGAGAGCAGCGCCGCGGCCGAATCGTGGTAGTGGGCCGAGATGCCAAGGATGCGCATCAGTACTGCCTTTCCAGCGCCACCGCGGCGCGCGACGGGAAGAATCCCTCCGGCTCGCGTCGCGCCGCTCTCCTGGCGAGAAGCGCGAAGACCGGCAGGATCAAGAAGTACTGGATCGCGAGGATCACGGTTCCCAGCAGGCCGGCCAGGGCGGTCGCGACGCGGAGGTAGACGTTCCAGAGCCTTCCGGCACGCGCCTGCCAGAGGCGAAGGCCTTGCTTGCGGGGCGCCAGGCGCGCGAGCTGCTTGCGGGTGTAGGTCATGTGGTACTCCTCATCCTTGAGGATGCGGGCGAATACCGCCCGCGTCTGCGGATCGCAGGCGAGCACCTTCTCGTAGACGACGAACCGGCCGGCGGCGGCCTTCTCCGACAAATGCAGAAACGCCAGGAGCGCTTCGTCGCCCTCCGATTGAACGTCGAGGTCGTCGAGCCCGCGCTCGCCCGGCGCGAGCCAGTTCGCTTCGAAGACAGACGCTCGTGACGAGTCGTTGAGCTCGCGCCCGCGCCGTCGAAAGAGGACCGCGTGCCGCTGCTCGTCGGCGGCGTGGCGAAGGTAGAGAAGCCGAAGGGACGGGTCGCGTGTCAGCTCGGCGGCGCGGGAGATGTCGTGGGCGCCGTCAGCCTCCGTTTCGGAGAAGGTCAGCAGTTTGCGCGCGCGGCGCTGAACGTCGGACCAGACCCACCGATGAACCGGTGCGAGGAGAAGATCCGCAGTGGATGGCGCGGCTCGCATAGACGCGGATACCGTGCGAAATGTCTGCCACCGTCACTCCTCTGTGCCGCGACATTCATGAAAGCCTTAAGGACTTCGCGTGGAACGGACTGTCCGAAATGTTCTGGTACATCTTTCGCTTGGGCCCAAGCCGATGCTCCGCCGGATTGTTTTCCTCTCGATCGCGGCCCCCGCCGGCTTCCTGCTCTGGTTCGCCGTGGTGGCAAACGGCGCCTGGTTCCAGCGCCATGTCGTCCTGCCGGCGTACCGGCTCCCGCCGCCCGCCTGGGCATTGCCGGCGCTGCGCATCGGGGCGCTCGCGCTCGGCTTCGGCCTCATGGCCTGCGCCCTCGCCGCGAGCCGGCGGGCGACCGCAGGGGGCGTGGCGCGCGTCGCTGGAGCGCTCCTTCTGTCGGTCTGCGCCTCGGAGCTCGTCCTGCGTCACTTCCAGCGGCCGGAGCCCGAGAGGCCCGATCCCCGCCTGGAATGGATCCTGGGCGTGGAAGATCCGCGCACCGGATGGGCGTTCATTCCCAACCGGACCATGGTCCTGCCGCCGCACGGCCACCAGCGCCGCGCGCTCTATGCCATCGATGCGCACGGCGATCGCGCTCCTTCGCAGGATTGGGTCGAAGACCCGCAGGCGCCCACCATCATCATCACCGGCGAGTCGACCGCCGTAGGACATGGGCTCGAATGGCACGAGACCTTTGCGGCACAGCTTTCCGAGAAGCTCTCCATGCAGGTTGTCAACGTCGCGGAGGGCGGGTACGGCAGTGATCAGGCGCACCTGCGCGCGGTGGACGCGCTGCCGCGCTTCGCCCATCCTGTCGCGGTGGTGAGCCTCGTGTTGCCGGTGCAGCTCCACCGCAACATCCAGGACGACCGCCCGCGACTGGTGGTCCGCGACGGCGCGCTTGTCACCGAGCCGGCCTGCCGCTCGCCCTTCCGGCTGCGGCAGGTCTTCGTGGACGAGATCCCCTACTTGAGCGAAGGGCAGCTGCAGCGAAGCTTGAAGCTCACACGGACGATCCTCCACGCCACCGCCGACGCGGCGCGCGCGCGAGGTGCGCTACCGCTCTTCGTCGTGCCGAGCATCGGCCCGCCACGTCCGCGCGAGAAACACCCCGAAGCGTTCATCGTGAACGCCTTGCTCGACGACCTGCCCCACGTGGTCGTGGATATCGACCCCGCCCACCTGATTCCCCGGGACGGTCATCCCGACCGCGCCGGCGCCGGCCGGATCGCGGATGCGATCGCTACGGCGCTCGCGTCGCGGCTAAGAGTGTCCTGGGAACCTCGCGATACCCCGGGCCCTGGCTCAGTCTCTTCCGTTCCAGAACCGGTAGAAGTTGAACCACTGGGTCGGATGCTGTCGGATGACCGACTCCAGGTCCGCCGCGACGCGGGACATGATCCGCTGAGTATCTTCGTCGGGCGAGAGAGACGGGTCGGCTGACAGAGGCTCGCCCCAGATGTTGAAATAGGAGCCGTCGCGCGAGCGCAGAAAGAAGCCGGGCAGGATGTCGCAGCCGCAGAAGCGGGCGAGAAGAGCCGGCGAGCGCAGAAAAGGAGTCGGACGTTTGAAGAAAGGGACGAAGACCCGGTCCTCCGGATAGGCGCGGTCCACCAGGAGCGCCACTGCCCGGCCGTGGTCCACCGCCGCGCGCACCTTGAAGGCCGTCGCCATGGTAGAGCCGATGTCGATCGATTCCACCCCCAGGCGCGCACGCAACTTCAACCGCATTTCCTGCACGTTCGGATCGAGCTCCGGTTGTCCCACGACGGCCGCCGTGAGTCCGTGTGTCCTCAGCGTGACCGCTCCCATCTCCCAGTTCCCGACGTGCCCGGTGACGAGCAGGAACCCGCGCCCGCCGCGCCGGCTGGCCGCGAGCACGCGGGCGTCTTGATCGAGCGTCGTGATGCGGGGCGTGAAGGCGTCGCTCCTCAGGCGCCAGGTGTCGATCGTGGCGCGGCCGTACTCGAAGAAGAGGCGCCGCGTCAGACGGGCGGCCGTCTCCGGCGAAGCCTCCAGGCCCAGACGGAAGTTCTCCCGGATGCCCTCCTGGGTCTGACGCATGAACGCCACCGCGAGGCTGTTGCCGAAGAGGTTGATGCCGTTCAAGACCGGCAGCGGGAGCCATCGCGCGCCGTAATGGAGACCCCCGTAAACGACGCGGTTGGAGAGCCCGTGGCTCACCCATTTCTGGCGCGCCCGGGGCGCGGGCGGTCCAGCGGAAAGGGAGGAACGGGCCCCTGTTTCGGACATCAGCCCGACAAGTCTACAATTCGCCGCCGAATGAGGGTGCTACTGCTGCGTCCCGATCCGGGCAACGAGCGCTTCGGCCTCGGTCCCTTCTTCCGCGTCGAGCCGCTGGGCCTCGAATACGTGGCGGCGGCGCTGCGGCAGCGGGGATATGAGCCGACGGTTGTGGACCTGCGCTTCGGTTACAGCATCCGCTCCTGGGTCCGCAGGACGCGGCCGTCCATCGTGGGCATCTCCTGCATGCACGCTCTCGAGTACGGGCAGGTCCTCGATGCTGCCCGGGAGATCCGCCGCGCCGCGCCGGAGGCCTTCGTTCTGGCCGGGGGGCACGCCGCGGCCGCGTATCCCGGGCCGCTCGAGACCGACGACCTCGACGCCGTCTGCGTGGACGATGGAGAGGAGGTCATCCCCGCGCTTGCCGACGCTCTGGCCTCCGGACTTCCGCTCTCCTCCGTGCCGGCTCTGCGCCTGCGCACGCGCGACGGATGGGCCGCCACCCCTGCGCTCTCCGACCGCACGGGTTTGGACCGCGTCCCGCTTCCGGCTCGCGATCTCGTGGAGCGTGACCGCAACCGCTACCACTGTCTGCTCTTCAAGCCCGTGTGGCTGGTCGAGACGGCTCGCGGGTGCCCCTTCCGATGCAACTTCTGCTCGGTCTGGCAGCTCTACGGGCGGTCCTTCCGCGAGCGTTCGGTTGGGGCGGTCGTCGAAGATCTGGCCTCGGTCGGCGACAGTGTTTTCATCGCCGACGATCTCTTCTGGAACCATCCGGCGCGGAGCCTCGAGCTCGCGGAGGCTCTGAAGAAGCGCGGAGTCCGCAAGCGCTGGCTTCTCGTCCAGACGCGAACGGACATCGTCAGCCGCAGTCCGGAGCTGCTCGAAGCCTGGCGTCCCCTCGCGAGAGACTTCGACATCTTCTTCGGTCTCGAAGCGGCCTCCGACGATGGCCTGGCCCACGTCGTCAAGGACAACAACGTCGCGGCCTCGGTCGAGGCGGCCGAGATCTCGCGCTCCATGGCCTACGGCGTGACCGGCAACTTCCTGGTGGACCCGGACTGGCGGGAGGAGGATTTCCGCCAACTCTGGGACTTCGTCGCGCGGCACGGCTTCCAGCGCGCGGGCTACACGATCCTGACGCCCTTGCCGGGCACGGAGCTCCACCAGAGGCTCGCGCCCGCGCTCGCGGGACAGCCCTGGTTCAAGTACGACATGCATCACGTCCTGTGGGAGCCGCGCCTGGGGGCCAAACGCTTCTTCGAGCTGTATGCCGAGACCTGGCGCCGCTCGATCCTGAACCTCGGAGGAGAAAAGAAGTGGAGCGACTGGATGCGTCAGGTCCGCCCGCGCGAAATTCCGTACCTGACGCGAGTCCTCCTGCGCACGCAGCGCATGATGAGCGCCGGCGCGTACTTGAAAGAGCACCGGGAATCCTGGGTGTCGCCGGCTCCAGTCCCGGGCGAGACAGCGCCTGCCTCGTAGCCGGCGGGTGATCTGGCGATCGGGCAATCGAGCGATCGAAGACAGCCGAGGTGCGTCATGAGTCTGGCGGTCTTTCTCCTGCTGTTTGGCAGTATCGCTTCGACGACGCCGGCGCTTTCGGCAGAAGGAACGGTCGCAGCGGTGCTCGACGACTGGCACGCGGCGGCGGCGGCCGCTGACGAGACGCGGTATTTCGGGCACTTCACGCCGGACGCGGCGTTTCTGGGCACCGACGCGACGGAGCGCTGGTCCGTCGGGGAGTTCCGCCGCTACGCGCACCCGTATTTCGCGAAGGGGAAGGCGTGGAGCTTCAAGGCGGTCGAGCGGCACATCTTGTTTTCACCCGATCGCTCCGTCGCGTGGTTCGACGAGCGCCTCGACACACCCAACCTCGGCCCGGCGCGCGGCTCGGGCGTCCTGCTACGGACGCCGGCCGGCTGGAAGATTTCTCATTACAACCTGTCCGTCCCGATTCCCAACGCCCTGATGAAGGAATTCAAGGAGCGCATCGATCAGGAGCGCCGGGAGACGCCGACCAGGCCCGGCCGGGACTGAGCCGGCGGGCTTCCCTACGATCGGGGCGGACGGTGACTCCAGCGCTCTCCAGGTTACTTCTTGCGAGTGAGCTTGAAGGTCTCGGTCTGCTCCTTGCCTTTGTCTCTCAGCGTCCAGGTCTCCGTGAAGTGGTCGGCATCGCCGAAATTGACGACCATCCTCGCCATGTGCATCGCCTCGGGCGAGGACAGGTTGCTCGCGTCCAGGTAGGAGAAGGCGACCTTCTTGCCCCCGTCGGAGAGCCCGTCGGCCCGCATGCGCGGCTGATTCCCCAGGGAGCAGTAATGCGTCATCAGCAACCGGTCGCCGTCCGGGTGGAAAACGGTCACCATCTCCGTTCCGTTTGGCTCGCGGATCGTTTCCATGAGCGCCGATCCGCCCGAGACGACCTTGTAGGAGATCTGTGGCTTGCCCATCGAGGTCTCGGCCTCCCAGTCGCCCGCGAGTGTCTTCAGTTTTTCCCAGGCCGGGTTGCCTTTTTCCGCCGCTGCGGCGAGACCCGCGCAAAGCAGGGCCGCCGTCGCCAACATCAGCATCCGATGAAGTTTCATGAAGTCCTCCTTATCCAGCCTTATCCACTCCTGGTTCCTTCCTGAATTCCTTCATGGCCAGGCTCGCCCTGTCAAGCGGATCGATAAGCGCCGGCAGCGCCGCCGGGTCCCTGGAGCTCGCGGCGGCTCTCGCCGGGGTCTGACACCGATATATTTCTCTCGTGGCGGATCGGATTTTCCTGCTGTCTCCGGCGAGCTGTTCGGGGCGGCGCGCCGGGATGATCTTCTCCCCGAAGGCGAGCTTCACCCTCGCGCAGCGCCTGCGCAGCCGAGAGGGGGCGCCGCTGGGAGAGGTCT
>WNGB01001060.1_pt1 | contig 44839 bp, 53 predicted proteins | sample 5400681 | NCBI WGS metagenome assembly WNGB01 (sample SAMN13153367, study PRJNA577476) | soil metagenome | isolation source: 115 cm soil or saprolite under grassland replicate 2 | place: USA:California | collected 2016-06-15 | reverse complement strand
CCAGCGCCTCGGGCCGTAGCCGCGTGCCGGCGCAGCGGGGGCAGGGCGACTGGCTGCGGTAGCGCGAGAGGAAGACCCGGACGTGGAGCTTGTAGCGATACGACTCGACCTCCTCGAAGAAGCCCTGAATTCCCGTGAAGCCCGCCCCGCCGTCATACAGCCAGCGGCGGTCCTCGGCGCTCAGCTCCGCGTACGGGCGCGCGGCATCCACGCCGCGCTTCTTGGCGGCCCTGAGCAGCTGCTTTTGGTACCGGCGTCCCGAGGGGTGCGACCAGGGCTCGATGGCGCCTTCGGCCAGGCTGAGCGTGGGATCGGGAACGAACAGCGCTTCGTCGTAGCGGAGGATATTGCCGAAGCCCTTGCACTCGGGGCAGGCGCCGACCGGGTGATTGAAGGAGAAGAGCAGCGGCTGGGGCCGCGTCAGCGGCAGGGCGCAGGACGGGCAGCGGAACTCGCGGCTTACCGCCACGGTCCCGCTCCCCAGCACCTCGATGTGAGCGTTGCCCTCGCCCTCGGCGAGGGCCGTCTCCAGCGAGTCCGTGATCCGCCGCCGCGCGTCGGCGCCGATGACGACCCGGTCGAGGACCACGCTTGTCGGCTGGCCGGCCAGCTCCGGGGGCGGCGCCGCCGGACGGCCGGCGGCGTCGGCCAGATCGAGCACCGTCGTGCCCACCTTCACGCGCGCGAAGCCGCGCTGGAGCAGGGCGGAGAACAGGCCCGCCGGGTCCTTGGCCTTGGGCAGCGGGAAGCAGATCAGCGCCCGCGCGCCCGAATGGTCGCGGACCAGGGAGTCCGCGACCTGATCGGCCGAGTCGCTCCGCGCCTCCGTGCCGCACGTGGGGCAGTGGACGCGCCCGATGCGGGCGAAGAGCAGCCGGAGATAGTCGTGCAGCTCGGTGGCCGTGCCGACGGTGGAGCGCGCGGTGCGGACCGGGTTCTTCTGCTCGAGGGCGATGGCCGGGCGGATGTGCTCGATCCGGTCCACGTCCGGGCGGTCGAGCCGCTCGAGGAACATCCGCGCGTAGGTGGAGAGCGACTCGATGTACCGCCACTGGCCCTCGGCAAAGAGCGTGTCGAAGGCCAGCGACGACTTGCCGGAGCCCGAGACACCGGTGACGACCGTCACCCGGTCGTGGGGAATGGCGACCGAGACGTTCTTGAGGTTGTTCTGCCGCGCGCCTTCGATGCGCAGCGACAGGGGCTGGGACATTCGATCAGTCCTCCTGAGATGGGAAGTGTACTAGACCCCGCCACCCCCGAGCAACGGTTCGGGGACGGGACGGGCCACCCGGCCCGCGCGACCGCTTGACAGGCCGGCGGAGGGCCCGGTATCATGTTTTTCGGAAATGAGAATCATTCCTAAGAACAGGCCCTCCGGGCACGCAGGCTCGGGCGCGGCGCTCCGCGAGCGCGGCCTGCGGCTGACGGGTCCGCGCCGAATGGTGCTCGAGGTCGTGCGCGGCACCGAATCCCACCCGACGGCCGAGTGGGTGCACCAGATGGTGCGCCGCCGCCTGCCGCGGGTCAGCCTCGGCACCGTCTACCGGAATCTGCGAATGCTGGTCACCGCCGGCCTCGTCAAGGAGCTGCCCGGACCCCACGCCCGGTTCGACGGCAATACCAGCGAGCACCACCACTTCACGTGCCTCGCCTGCGGCGTCATCATGGACGTGGCCGGTCCCGTGACCGAGCCTCACTCCCGCGCCCTCTGCGGCCGGGTGGCGGCCCAGAGCGGGCTCCGCGTCACGCATCACCGTATCGAGTTCTTCGGCCGGTGCGCGGCATGCCAGCGCAGATCGGCCCGCCGCCGGGCGGGGCCTGGCCGGCGTCGCGCCCCGTAGCGCCAACCGAGTCCCGGAGTTCCGTCGCTCACCTTCAACCGATAAAGGAGGAGTCGTGATGGCAGGAAAGAGTCTCAAGGGATCCAAGAGCCTGGAGAACCTGAAGGAAGCTTTCGCGGGCGAGTCCCAGGCCAATCGCCGGTACCTCTACTTCGCGCGCGTCGCCGACATCGAGGGCTTCCCGGATATCGCCGGGCTGTTCAAGGATACGGCGGATGCCGAGACGGGCCACGCCTTCGGCCACATGGACTTTCTCAAGGAAGTTGGCGATCCCGTCACGGGGGAGGCCATCGGCAAGACCGAGAAGAACCTCAAGTCGGCCGTCGCCGGCGAGACCTACGAGTACACGCAGATGTATCCCGGCATGGCCAAGACGGCCCGCGACGAGGGCTACGCCGAGCTGGCCGAGTGGTTCGAGACCCTGGCGCGGGCCGAGAAGTCGCACGCCGGACGCTTCACCAAGGGCATGAATCAGATCGCGGGGAAAGAGCCCGCCGACGCGATCTAGCGCCGCGATCCAGCGCCGTGGATGAGGCGCCGGGAGCCCGGCGCCTCACCGCTCGTCCGATGACCCTCGACATCCGGCAGCCGGATTTCTGGAAGCTCGACAAGGTGGACGCCGAGCTGCGTCGCATCTACGACATCTGCTCCGGCTGCCGCCGGTGCCTGCCGCTCTGCCCGTCCTTCAAGGTGCTGTTCGAGCGGCTCGACACCGAGGTGGTGGACGGCGACGTGGACAAGCTGGCTGCCGCCGACGCCAAGGAGGTCGTGGACCTCTGCTACCAGTGCAAGCTCTGCTATAACCACTGCCCCTATACCCCGCCGCATCGCTGGCAGGTGGACTTCCCGCGCCTGATGCTGCGCGCCCGCGCGGCGGAGGCGCGCCATCGGGGTGTGAAGCTCCAGGACCGATTCCTCGGCAATACCGAGCTGGTCGGCAAGCTGGGCAGCCTCACGGCGCCTGTTTCGAACTGGGCCATGGGGATCTGGGTCAATCGGAAGTTCATGGAGGCCGCCGTCGGCATTCATAGCCAGCGCCGGCTGCCGCCCTTCCATCGTGAGACCTTCTCCCGCTGGTTCGATTCGCGGCGGCGTGCCGCGACACCGGCGTCGCAGGCCGCGGGCCGCGTGGCGCTGTTCGCTACCTGTTCGGTGGAGTACAACGATCCCGCCACCGGCAAGGCGGCGGTGGCGGTGCTCGAAAAGAACGGCGTGGATGTCTCGCTGCCTGCCCAGCGCTGCTGCGGCATGCCGTACCTCGACGGCGGCGCGGTGAAGGAGGCCAGGCGCCTCGTCGCCGACAACGTGCGCACGCTGGCCGAGGCGGTGCGGGACGGTCGCGAGATCGTGGTGCCCGGGCCGACGTGCTCCTACATGCTCAAGCAGGAATATCCCTGGCTCGACGGCACGGAGGACGCCACCCTGGTCGCCGGGCACACGCGCGATCTCTTCGAGTACCTGGCGGGGCTGCACGCCCAGGGACGGCTCGATACGACCTTCCCGACTCCCCCTGGTCGCATCGCCTACCAGCTCCCCTGCCACCTCAAGGCGCAGAATCTCGGCACCAAGTCCGCCGACGTGCTCCGGCTCACCGGCGCCCGCGTCGACACGATCGAGCAGTGCTCGCGGGTGGACGGAACCTGGGGGCTCAAAAAGGAATACCACGAGCTCTCCCTCAAGCTGGCCGAGCCGCTCTTCAGAGAGATCGAGGCCGCGAAACCAGAGCGAGTGGCCACCGACTGCCCGCTGGCGGCGCTGCAGATCCACCAGGGCGCGGAGCGAATCGCCCAACACCCCATTCGCATCCTCGCGGAGGCGTATGGGCTCTCAATAGAGTAATTACTATGACGACTGCCAAGATCGAGCTGAGTGACGTCCTGAACTTCTTCGAGTACGAGAAAGTGCGGGAGGACATGCGCCGGCGCGTCATCGCTATGAAGCGTACGCGCCGCGTCCCCGTCGGAAGTTATCTATCGTTCGTCTTCGAGAACCGGGACACAGTGCTGTTCCAGATCCAGGAGATGTGCCGCGTCGAGCGCATCACCGAGGATGCCCGGATCCAGGACGAGATCGACGTCTACAACGCGATGCTCCCGGGTCCGGGCGAACTATCCGCGACGCTGATGATCGAGATCGAGGACAAGGACAAGATCCAGCCGGTGCTGGACCGCTTCATGGGCATCGACACAGGGCAGCGCGTGTGGCTACAGGTCGGCAAGGAGTTCGCCGTTCCGGGCGAGTTCGAGGCCGGCCGCTCGGACGAGGAGAAAGGCAAGCTCTCCGCCGTCCACTTCGTTCGCTTTGCCTTCCCGCCGGAGGCGATCCGGGCGTTCAAGGACGCCGACGTCTGGCTCGTGGTCGATCAGCCGGGCGAGAAGGCTCGCACGCAGCTCTCGGCGGAGACGAAGGCCGCGCTGCTCGAGGATCTCGCCCCCTGAGGAAGAAGGGGCGGAGCCTGGCGCTCCGCCCCTTCGGTCGACCTGCAGGCTGAGCGGTACTTCAGGCGCTCATGATCATGAACCACACATAGAACACCAGCGTCAGGATGAAGCCTGACCACAGTGTGCCCTTGATGGTGGCCAGTGGCTTGGCTGCCCCTTTCCCCGGCGTTCCCCAGAGCGCGTTGGCCTCGACGAGCGCGGTGATGACGAGCGCGACGATCCAGAAGACCGCACCGCCCTGAGGCTTGGGGAGAATGGTCGTTCCGTGGCTGGCGGCACCCATGAAGAGCAACATAGGGATGGAAAACACGACATTCGTGCGGGACGCCAGGCCCGCGCGGGCACCCGCGGGAGGTGCCGCCGGATTCGCCGGCTTGCCGCCAGCCGTGTCGATCGCATTCTGGATGACGATCTTGTTCTTGGGCCAGATCACGAACCAGACATTCGCCCACATCGCCGTTCCCAGGATTCCGCCGAGCAGGATGACCCACGCCCCGGGCGTCGCTAGCTGCCTGAGCCAGTAATCGAGGAAATAGATCCAGCCCGCGAGGAAGGTGATCATGGCGCTCCAGCGGAACCACCAGAGGGCGCGCGGGAGGAGCTTCTGCTGGGCGCCGACCCGAACGGGTGCTTCCGTCTCCGCGAAGAACGGGACCTGGACCAGGTTGAAGTAGTACAAAAGACCGATCCACGTAATACCGGATAGGAAGTGGATCCAACGCAACAGTAGCAGCCAACCATCGTGACTGAACAATGTCATCGTCGTTGCCTCCCCGCGAAGGCCTTCGTGTGGCTGCGTTTCAGTTAGGCTTCGTCGTCGCTTCCGTCCTCCTCCTCGACGAGCTCGTCGTCGAGATCGTCCGCCTCGTCCTCATCGAGGTCGTCGTCGTCAAAGTCTTCGTCGAAGTCGTCGTCGTCCTCATCATCTTCGTCTTCGACATCATTGTCTTTGTCGTAGAGCGGATTTTCGTCGTCTTCGATCCACTGGCGATTGTCGAGCCACGCCATGAAGCACCTCCAGGCGGCTCCCGTCTTGACTTGGGAGGCGAGACTCGTTAGTGTTGGACGTCGCTTGGGCGGATTATAACAAAGCACTTTTTGCTGTCCACGCCATTTTCGGCGGCGTAGCTCAGGTGGCAGAGCAGGGGTCTCATAAGTCTGACCGCGCACCGTAGCCCCTCGGTAAGTTGCCCACTTGCCGAGGGGTTTTTCTTTGCGCCACTGCACGGTGATGCGCGTAGATGCTCCCTTCTGCACCGTCGCGGGCACCATTCTGGGCACCGGATGGCCTCCTACGACTCCGGCCTCCTCTCGCGGTGCATCCGCCAGCGGGGCGGCCCCGTGATCGCGAAGTGGATCCTCCGGCGCTCGGCCGAGGTCTGAGGCACGCGGATCCCGACTTGTCGCCGAAACTCGAGCTCCTCCTGGGCGGCCCTCTCGGTCGCCCGCTCCACGATAGCAAGAAACCGGCTGTGGAGGTCGGGGCGAGCCTCCATAGGCTTCCTCCCGGGGCGCAGTGGCGTCAGGATCGACGATCGCGGCTAGGGTCATACTCTGCTATCCCCGAAAAGGGGAAAAACGCGCCCGCCAGTGAGGCCTGGCCCGGGAGACTCGGCGCGGATGAGCGCCATGGAAACACTCACCCGCGGGGCGCGCGTCTGCTGATTCATGCCCACCGACGAGTCGCCGTCGCCGGCCCGGGCCTATCCCGGCACGGCAGGGTACCGTGGGGCACGTTCACCATTTCGGCCGCTCCCGCCGGTCGAGCCAGCCGCGGCGCGTGCGGACATGCCGGTCGTCTCCCGCGCGCCGCTCCTCGTCGGTCGCATCGCGCCAGGCGATCCTCCCGCCATAGGTGCTCGGGGCAATCCAGCGCCGCGGCGCGGCCGGGCGGGAACCACGCAGCCATCGACGCATTCGACGGATCCACTGTGTCACCATGGCCGGCGCTCGCTCACCGCCCAGGAGAGGGCGCACGCTTCCGCACGTGTCTCCTCGCGAGCGTTCGCGGCATCAAAGACCTCACGGCATCCATCGGCCGCCGCCACCTCGAGCAAGAGCTCCTTGCCCTGCGTCGTCAGAGGCGGGAAGCGCGGATCCGCCGGTGAAGCGTGCCAGACGTGCCCGAGCTCGTGAAGGACGGTGTGAACATTCGCCTCAGGCCCGAGGACGACGACATGGGCCTTGCGCTGTCCATCGATCCGGCCAACGAAGTCTGCGGCACTGGTCCAGGCGCGCGTCCGCCGCCCAACGGAGAGGAAGGCCACCTCACGGAGTGCGGCCGAACAGACCGCCGGCGGGACGAGAGCGAGCGCCTCGATCACGAGGGCGACGACGTCGGTCTCCCCGTAGCAGCTGAGGTGCTCTCGAATCTCGTCGGCCGCCATCCGCTCATGGCGGGCTCCGTCGAGCCAGGCGCGTAGGCGGTCGCGCCCGTATCGGGTGGCGACGAGCAGCTGCCGGCGGAGCTGAGCCAGCAAGGTGGAGCGCTCGACGGCGGCGGTCGCCCGGGCGGCCTGGTCGCGCCAGCCTGGCGGGAGGTGGAGATCCGCGCCCAGGTCCACGAGGAGCTTCCGCGGTGGTGCCTCGATCATTCGCCGTCCTGGCTGACCGGCTCCATGTCGTCGACGGGCGCTTCGGAATCCCGCTCGCGCGGGCCGCCTCGCGTCTCGAGCTCGTCAAGCTCACGGTGGGCCCGCTCGATCTCGCCCCCCGGCGCCGCCGAGGCCCAGGCCCACCAGCTCAGCGCGCCCTCGCGGATCGTGCCGCCGAGCCCGACCGCCGGAAAGCCGGCGGCCTTCGCCCGCTCGTAGATGCCTTCGGCCGCGGCGTTCATTTCGCGCCTCCCTTCTCGAGCCGCCCGAGCTGCGCGTCGATCGCCGCCCGCTGGGCGAGCAAGGTGGCGCGGATCCCGCCGGCGCCGACCAGGACCAGCAGGAGGTGGTCAAGGCTGTACCCGACCGGCACCAAGGCCCTCGACAGCGCATACTCGATGGTGTGTCCGTCGCCGTCGTACCGCACAGCGCGGATCCGCTCCCAGAGGAGGTTCCCCAGCGTCGCCACCTCGTTGCGGCCGGCACCCGGGTGCTCGGCCAGGAGCGCGATCGCGGCGCCCGCGATCACGCCGATCGCCAGCTCGGGGACGCCGCCGAATAGCTCCCCGGCACCCGGCAACGCACGCAGCGCCCGGGCGTCGAAGGGAATGATCTCGGTCTCGGTCTTCGTCGTCTTCATGTTCTACCTCCGCGCAGGGTGCGCTTCACGATTGAGCATCTCGCTAGCCTTCGATCTTCAGGTAGGGCCGCTGCGGGTCTAGCTCTTCAGCGTCGCCCAGGCCGGCCGGGAGCTCGACCCATGTGAGGGTCAACGGCTCCAGCGTCTCGCGTTCGAGCCAGGTGAGCGTCAGCTCGCCACCGGTGAGCGGGGCGAGCTGGGCCTCGTCCCACTGGATTAGCAAATCCTGACGGAGGACCTGAAGCTCGTCCCAAATGAGCGGCAGCAGTTCAGTAATCGCCCCAGCGTTGTCGCCCACTGCCGAGGCGAGGCCGGAACCGGCCGAGGCGGCGACGCTCGCCGCGGTTGGATTGCTAACGCCGCTGACCGTAGCAGCGCCAGCCGCGGTGCCGTCCCCCTCGTGAAACGCTGCTGCATTCTCTCCGGATCCAGAGACGGCCGCCGCGCCGGCGGAAGAGGCCACCACGCCGGCCGTCTTCCCGCTGATCGCCGAAACGGTCGAGGTCCCCGTTGAGGAGCCGTCGCCGGCCGTCGCCGCCACGAAGACGCTCCGGAAGGCCATCTCGCTCTCGAAGAGCGCCCACGGGTTGATCGAGAGCGCCGCGCAGAGCTCGTCGGGAAGGCCCACGTGCCAGAAGGCGAGCATGTAAATCATCTGCTCGTCGTTGCCGCCCTGGCCATCATGGCGCCCGATGCGAACGTTCACGCCCGGATTGCTGCTGCGGTTCACCGACGTGCCGGTCGTCTGGCCGATCTTCGCGCCGTTGCGGAAGAGCGCCATGTTGAACGGGTTGACGCGGCCGACGATCACCTCGTACTGGCGCGTGTTCGGCATCGACGCCGCGGGGATGATCAGCCTCGAGGTGTTGCTCGATGCGCCGCCGAAATCGAAGTAGCCCTGGCCATCGTTGTAGGGCCAGTGCATCCCGCAGAACGTGCCAAGGGTCGAACTCGAGTCGCCCCAGCTGCCGTGCGCCCGGAGCGTGGTGTCGAGCTTTCGGTGGACAAAGACGACGGTGAAGTTGGGAGCTATGGGCAGCAAATTCGTATCGAGACCGAGGCCGAGCTCGTCGGTGTTGCCCCCGGTGTAGTGGAGGCCGAGGCCATCGGGGCCAGACGCCCACTGGAAGCCGTTGCCGGCGTCGATGCTCGTCACGGCGCCGGTCAGGAGCTCACGAGGCAGCGGCCCCTTGCCGGCCGCGTTCGGATTGCCCTCCCAGAAGGGCCAGAGAAACTTCAGACTTCGGACGGCGGGATGGTGCTGATTGAGCGGCGTGCCCGGCGCCGGCTTGGCGTGGGGCCGCGCGATCAGGCTATACGAGCGTCGACTCACGACCGCCGCTCCGCGTCCGCCAGGGCGCGCGCGATGTTGTCCTCCACCATCCGGGTGATCGAGGTGGCGAGGCGCGACGTCCCATCCTGAGTCTTCGCGACGATCCGATCCCAGCTCGCCGCGATGAGCTTCTCCAACTCGGCGAAGCTCGCCGTCGCGCTGGCCAGGAGGTCGTCCCAGCCCTCGGTCATGCGCGGACCGATCGCCGCCTTGAAGAGATCCTCGGGCGGCGTGAAGGCCTGCGCGAACTGCGCCGCGAAGCCGCCGAGAGCGCCCTCTCCGCCCGCCGCAAAGCCGGCCCGCCGCTGCTCCAGGAGCGCCTTGAGCTCTCCCCCCATGAGCGCCTGGAAGTCCTCGCGCTTGATCGCGCCGCCGCTCGTGAAGGTCCGCTGCGCTTCCTCGAGCTGGCGCGTCTGCTCGGCCGCGGCTTGGGCGAGCGAGGCCGTCGAGACAAAGGCGGACGGTTCAATGCCGGCCTTCCGGGCAAGCGCATCGGCGGCTCCGAGCGCCTGGGAGAGGAAGGCTTGGGCCTGCTGATGGAGCTGCGCGACTTTCTGGGCGACTTGCTCGAGCGCCTTGAGCTGGATCTGGGAGCCCGCCTGGGCGCCCTGCGCGATCGCCGCCTGGCGCGCGACCTCCTCGCGAAGCGTCCGCTGACCGAGCACGTCCTGAATCGCCGCGAGCCGGTCCGCGAGCGCCGCCTGCTCGCGCTGGGCGTCGCGCAGGAGCTTGAGCCGCTCGGCCGACGCCTTCGCCTCGATCGATGTCCGTTTGGTCGCCTCCTCCTGGATCGCCGCCGTCAGGTCGCGTTCGAGCTTAACGCGGTCCTGCCCGATCGCCCCCTCGAGTCGCTGCTCGATCGCGCGCCGCCGCGCGCTGACCTCGGCCTCGAGCGACGCGAGCGAGTTGCGCGTCTGCTCCTCCTGGACGGCCGCCCGCGCCGCGAAGGTCTTCTCGAGCGAGAGGTTCGCCGCGGCCTCCGTCTCGACGATCTGGCCCACCGCCTCGACGATCGCGTCCCGCTCCTGGCCTTTCAGCGCGATGATCCGCGCCGCGGCCTCCGTCTCGAGCGCCTGCCGCTCGGCGATCTCGCGCCGGCGGTCCTGCTCGATCTGACCCCGCTCCCGGGCGAACTTCCGGTCGGCCTCGGCCTCGCGTTCCTTCGCGTCGGCGACTCGATCCGTGGCCTCGGCCTCAGTGATCTTCCCGTTGGCGAGATCGAGCCGGATCTTGTTCACTTCCTGCTCGATGCCCTGCTTCGTCGCGTCGAGCTCTCGCTCCTTCGAGGCAATGAGCTGGTCGACGGCCGCGCTATATTCCGCCGTGCTCTCGGCCGCCTTCATCGCGACCTGGGCGTTCGCCGCCATCTCCTCCGCCGATCGCTTCAGCCCGGCGATCGCGAGCTGGGGCGCGCCAAAAACCCGCCAGAGTAGGGTGCCAGCCTTCGCGGTCTCCTCGGCCTCTTTCCTGAGTTCGACGATGCCCTTGCCGAACAGCTCCTCCCGGAAGAGCCGGAACTGCCCGACAACCGTCCGGATCTCGTGCCCGGCCTTGGTCACCGGCACGAGTGCGGCCGTGGCGTTGTCGCCGAGCCGGCCCATCTCCTCGGCGTTCTTCGCCATGATGGCCGCGACCGCGGCCGGGTCGCCGCTCCGGCGCGCGGCGGCCAGGGCATTCTCGGCGTCCATCACCTCGGAGACCTTTGAGATATAGGCGCCGGCCGCGACGGCTGCCGCGGTGAAGGCGGCTGCCAGCGGGTGCGCGCTCGCGAGCCGCCCGAGCATTCCGAATCGGCCGAGTCCGAGGATCCGACCTGCGCCTCCGACGGCCCCGGCCCCGCCGATCCCGCCGCCACCGAGGATCCCACCGCCTCTGGCGCCGCCGCCGGCAAGCTCCGCCCCGAACCGCCTCGCCCGGCCGCCCGCCACCTCGAAGGCCTTGCTAATATCGGTGCCTGCCTTCTGGGCCTCCGCCTTGAGGGCGCCGAACGACGCGCGAAGCTGCGTGTCGTCAGCGAAGAGCTTGATGAAGGCTTCGAGCTCCGGGCGCGGCATGGGCTAGCCTCCCTGCACGGACTTCATGTGAACCGCTCGCGCGGCCGCCTGCGCGCTTCCATCGGCCAGCTCGGTCAGGCACTCACGGACGAGCTCACCGATCACGCGTAGATCCTCCCTCGTCAGGTCGGGCCGCCGGGCCTTCAGCCTGGCCGGGATCGCCAAGAGGGCATTGCGCGCCTCGATCATGATGCACGTCCAGCGGCGCTCGACGTCGGCCGCCCGCACCAGCTGTCCAGCCTTCAGGTCGTTGGCCAGGCGCAGGCCCCGCGCACGCTCAAGGGCGAGCTGCCGGGTCGCCTCGCTAGGACTCTGCGCCCTGGTCTTTGCCGCGTTGCTCCTCCACTGGGCGCGAGCTTTGTCCTCGTCGGTGATCATTGGCTTGCCCTGTCCGTTCCGCCCCACCACCGCCGGTGTCAGGCGACCGGAGGCGATCCCCTTCCGGATCGCCCGCTCGTCGACCCCTAGTCGCCGCGCGAACGCGCGGAGGCTCAGATCTTTTGCCTTGACTTGCCCTGTGTCAGGGGTCACGATGGGTTACCTCCCTCCCCGCCCGCGGACTCAGATCCGCGGCCTTTGCCTGCGCGAATCTTGAGCCCGCGTGGACCCGCGTTCTGGGAATCCTCGGAGAACCTAAAGCACCCCTGGGGCGAATGCGGCACTGCAGCCGTCTGCAGTCGACGAGCTCTCACGGTGATGGCTCCTTGGCGGGCTCTGACCAGGCCGCATTGACATGCTTACGGGCGGTCTGCCGCCCATTGTTCGAACGAGTGGCTGGTCGTGCGAGAGGGGGGTTGGGGGGAGAGTCTCCTGCTCCTGCTCCTGTTACTGTTACTGCTACTGCTACTGCTCCTGATTCGCCAAAGGCTTTGGGCGAGGCTTCCCGAAAGGCTTCCCGAAAGGCTTCCCGAAAGGCTTCCGTCCAGGCTTTCCCCTTGGCTTCCAAGTAGGTTGAGAGTGACTCCGCTGCCTCGCTGGTGAGCTTGCACTCCGGTAATTCACGCATTTGGACGGCCCAGCTCTTCACGACGTTGGGGCTCTCGGGCTCGTTATATGTGAGCGCCTTGGGGATCCAGACGACGCGCGCACGCCAGTCCGCGCGAGCCATGCCCGCTCCCTGGATCTCGCGCCATGCCGTGCGGAAGTCAGGCAGAGGCCAGCCCAGCGCCTCGCTCAGCCCGGCTTCCCCCGCGGCGAACAGCCCCGGGATGACGGTCGTATGGGGTCCCGTGAGCAGGTAGAGCCACAGGGTTTGCCCGTTCGGCTGGGGATGGGAGAGCCGCTGAAACCGCTCATCGCCCCACAGGCGAGGCACGATCTTGCGGTACCTCATTGGCCAACTGCCTGGAGTCGAGCGCGACGAAGGTCCGGACCACGCACCTCGACGATGCTCGCCCAGGGGCCGGCCAGCCTGGACTCGACGCGATCGCCGAGCAGCTCGCCGAGGCGGTCAGCTCGAAGGTTACTCGTCGCGAGGGTGCAGGCTCGCCTCAGCTCGCGCTCGACGAAGAGCTCCTCGACCAAGGCCTCGGCCAGACCATCGACCTTCAGGTAAGCGCCGCCTAGGTCGTCAATGCACAAGACAGGCGCTTCGATCGCCGCCTCGAGCGTCTCACCTTGCGCTTCCGGGTTGAGCAGCTCGCGCACGAGGCGGCCGAAAGGTATGAAGACGATCTCTCCGCGCGCGCTGTGACGCAGGCCAGCCACTTGCGCGAAAGTCTTGCCCACGCCGGTCGGGCCTAACAGGATCAGTGCACGGCCCTGATCCGCCGGCTGATCGTCCCAGAATGCGCGGACGGCCCGCGTCGCCGGCGTTTGCTGGCCTACGAGCGTCGCCGTCCAGTAGGGGCGCGGGATGCCAGCCTGGCTCGCCTTCCAGTACCAGGCGTAGCCGCCTCCGTCCCAGAGCTCCAGGGCTTGGTCGTGCTCTGGCCTGAACCGCGGGCGCATCTCAGGATCCTCGGTCATCGCCGCGAGACGACGTATCGAGATCGCCTCTTCCGCCATGAGGCGGACGCGCTCGATTGAGATCTCATCTGGAAGCCGTGCCGAGAAATCGACGCTCATCGCGCCAGCGCCTCGCTCAGCAGATGCAGCGCGCGCTCCCGGACTCTCAGCTTTTCGTCGTCGTGCACGCCATGCGCATGAAGGATCAGCACGGCGCCGGTCGTGTCGACCAGAAAAATCTCGTCGGGGGCCTCGCCTCTGCACATTTGGTTAAGCCGGGCCGGTAGCTCTCGGTTCACGGCGCCGGGTCCTTCCAGCATTCGATCAGCCGATCCAGGTCGGTGCGGTCGAAGAGGAGCTTTCTCACCTCGCGATCGCCGGCGAGGGGCAACCGGACAGGACGCAGGTGGCCGGCCGCACGCAGCTCGAGGACCACCCGCGGCCCGACGCCAAGGTAGCCGGCCGTCGCTTGGACCCCAAGCAGTCTCGCCCCACCGGCGGCGGTGGCCCGTTTGGCCGCGGCGTCTGCAAGCTCGGCCACAGTTTTGCGCGGCCGCCCGGGCTTGCTGAGGCGATGCTGGGCCTCCTCGAGCGGCAATGCTGCCGGGCTGCTCACATGAGCCCCTCACGGGCCAGCCGCTCAAGCACGCCGAGATAGGATTGCAGCCGTTCGCCGGACGGCTGCCGGACGCCGAGCTCCCAGCGATTCACGGCCGCGGCCGACACCCCTACCACGCGCGCCACCGCGGACTGCGACAACCCGGCCCGCTTGCGGAGTCTCCGGCGGCTCGCGGGATCCGGGAGCTTGCGGCGCGCCCGTGCTTGCTGAAGTGCTCGCTCCAGGGCATCCTGGCTCATGGCCAATAGTGAATGACGCTATTGAACAGAAGTCAAGCCCATTCTGATACTGACTATTGACATAGCGGTACATTATCGGTAAGCTGGCGGCATGACACCACTGGAGAGCCGGCTCAGGATTCAGCGCACGTCGGAGGGCACGGTTACCGCCTGGGTCGAATCAGATATTGATGGCCAGTGGCTCAGCGCGGCCCGACTGACAGTGCAAGAGGGGCAAGTCGTTGTCGCTGAGATCCGCGTCTTTCCCCGCGAGCGCGCCCCCGGCTGGGGCGAGCCTGGCGAATGGAGCGCCGCACGGCTTGGCAGTCGGGCGCCGGTCCCGCGCGGCGGCATCACCAAGCGTCTGCTCGGCCGGGTGCCCATGCGTGAGCTAGCAGGGCACCTCCGAGGACTCCTGAGGGCATCCGCGACAGCCGGCGATGCGCGCGCGGAGCGGATTCAGCGCATCTTTCCTGAGGCCCAAGGCCTTGAACTGATCGAGCGCCCCCGCTCCGAGCGGGGCACGGGCCGGCCTGACTGGTTCTTCGCCCGACTTGCGGTCGAGTACGCGGATGCCGTCGCGACGGGCTCGCGCCGCCCAGTGGCCGAGCTGGCGGCCCGTCGCCATTTCACGCCGGAGAAAATCCGAGACATGTTGCACGAGGCGCGGGAGCGCGGGCTGCTCTCGAAGGGCCGGCGGGGCGTGGCCGGCGGGGAGCCGACGCCACGCGCCAAGGAACTCTTGAAGCAACGGGCGAAAACGCGAGGAAGGACCCGCTGATTGCCCATCGCATCTTGAGCATGCAGCGCACCCTAACCCGACGAAGGAAGGGAAGCGATGAATCCCACGACGAAGAATGGACTTGCGGCTTGGCGAAAGGCAGGGATGGGACATTGCACTGGAGCGTCCATTTACGGCGACTTGGAACGCCCGCGCCATGCGCTTGAGGAGTCGCGTCGCGCAGGAAACCGTTTTTCGGTCATCTACTGGCGCCAGGCGCTCACCGTGAGCGTCGCCGCCAGGCGGGCAGAGGCGGGCGACCGTACAGTGGCTCGTCGTCTGGCGTGGCGAGAGTGTGTCCTCCGAGGACGGCAGCACGGCAGGTGGCTCCTCTCGCGGTACAAAGCCAGCGACGCCGCCTTCACACGGGTCCTTCGCGAGACTTCTGCGGGAACATGTGCCGCGTGTGCGCAGCGCCAGGAGCGCAGCCGGCGCACTCGGGATGAATACCTTTCCGAGATTGCCGAACTGCCGCAGTCGGTCCCGACGTATGCGGAGTACTGCCGCCGCGATGGGCACGCGGCGGAAATTGTTGGCGCAAATCTTGACCTAGCGGGTGATGACGAAATAGTCTCCACGCTGCTGGGTCTAGCACGCGGGAATCGCGAATCCGATTTCCGATGGCTGGCCGCAAGTCGTGGAGTCCCGCCTGAACACCTCGATTTCATGTGGCGCCAAACCCTCGCGCGCTTGCAGAAAGCTGAGCCTCTCCGGCTTGCGGCCGCGCCGGCGGGTGCGTGATGGCCGAGCAGCCGCCGGCGCCCCTGACGCTCGAGGAGCGCGTCACCCAGCTCGAGCGCCATGATCTCTTCCACCTAAAGATCGCGACGCTCTGCTTGGGAATCAAGAGGGCCCTCGAGGACAAGGAGATCCTCGACGAGGTCGATCTCGTGGCTGCTCTCAAGGGCCTGGGCGCCTGGAAAGAAGACGACGAGGGCTGGCTCCGGCGCCAGCTTGATCGGCTCAATAAGCCGCCGGATGATCAGGGAGGTCGCTGATGGGAAGCCTCTACCGGAAGCGCCGGAAGCGACCTGATGGTTCGATCATCGAGGAGAGCACCTGGTGGGTGAAGTACTACGTCGCCGGCCGCCCGGTGCGCGAATCCGCGGGCACCATCCTGGAGAAAGAGGCCGAGCGGTTTTTGAAGAAGCGCGAGGGGGCCGTCGCCAGCGGACAGCCGATCCTTCCGCGGGCCGACCGGATTCGCTATGAGGAGATCGCCGAGGACCTCCGCCAGCACTATCGGACGACAGGCAGCCGCGACCTGGTCGAGGCGGAGAAGCGCCTCAAGCACCTCGACGGATTCTTCGGTGGGATGCGCGTGGCGCGGATCGGGGGTGCGGAGTCAACCGCCTATGTCGCACAGCGCCAGCGCCACGCGGCGGCGAACGGCACCGTGAACCGCGAGCTCGGCATCCTCACCAAGATGCTCCGGCTGGCCTATGAGCGTGGTAAGGTCCTGCGGCTGCCCGTGATCCGGAAGCTCAAGGAGGCGCTGCCGCGGGCTGGCTTTTGCGAGCCGGAGGTGTTCGGAGCCATTCGGAAGCACCTGCCGGAGCCGCACGGGCTCGCAGTGGCCCTCTGCTACACGCTGGCGTGGCGGCGTGGTGAAGTGCTCGGACTCGAGTGGCGCCACGTGGACCTCGAGGCTGGGGCCGTGCGGCTCGATGCCGAGCGGTCCAAGACCGACGAGGGCCGGGAGGCCTTCCTCACGCCGGCGTTGCTGCTCGAGCTGAAGGCCCACCGAAGTCGTGTCGAGGCCCTTCAGCGGCGGCTGGGGCGCCTGGTCCCGCACGTGTTCATCCGCCTCCGTGGGCGGTTGGCCGGGCGGCGGATCGGCAATTTCCGGAAGCGATGGATGAAGGCCTGCGCCGCGGCTGGAGCGCCCGGGCTCCTGCTCCATGACCTCCGCCGGAGCGGGGTGCGCAACATGGTGCGCGCCGGCGTCACCGAGGGCGTGGCCATGAAGATCAGCGGGCACCGAACGCGCTCCGTCTTCGACCGCTACAACATCACCTCGAGGAAGGATCTCCAGGACGCCGCGCGTCGCATTGCGGGCACCATTCCAGGCACCACGGGGTAGCTCGTGCTACACTCGCGCTCTGCAAAGTCCTGAGTTTCCTTCCTCGGCGGCGTAGCTCAGGTGGCAGAGCAGGGGTCTCATAAGCCCCGTGTCGGAGGTTCGAGTCCTCCCGCCGCCACCATTCATCCCGCTCTCCCGAGGCGATCTTGAAGTTGCCTCACCCCTCCGCTACACTCGATCGTTGTGACTGACAGCGGCCGTCCACTCGCGCGCTTCTCGGTGATCGATCTCACGTCCGTCCGGTCGGGCCCCACGTGCACCAAGATCCTGGCGGACTTCGGGGCCCGTGTGCTCCGCGTCGAGCGTCCCGGCGGGGAGGGGCGCGAGCGCGTCTTCTTCGACGCCGCCGATCTCCACCGCAATAAGCGTAGTATCGCCGTCAACCTCCAGGATGCGCGCGGCGCGGCGATCGTCAAGCGGCTCGCGGCCCGGGCCGACGTGGTGGTCGAGAACTACCGGCCCGACGTCAAGCGGCGCCTGGGCATCGACTACGAGACGCTGTCCCGCGAGAATCCGCGGCTCGTGTACGCGAGCATCTCGGGCTTCGGCCAGGACGGACCCTACCGCGAGCGTCCCGGCTACGATCAGATCGTGCAGGGCATGTCGGGGCTCATGTGGCTCACGGGCACCGCGGAGACCGCGCCGCTGCGCGTGGGCATCCCGATCGGCGACCTGCTCGCCGGGTACTTCGCGGCGATGGGGATCCTGGTCGCGCTTCTCGAACGGGAGATCTCCGGGCGCGGGCAGAAGGTCGAGACCTCGCTGCTCGAGGCGCTCACGGGCAGTCTCTCCTTCCAAGCCGCGAAATATGTCAACACGGGAGACGTGCCGCCCCCCGTGGGAAATCACCATCCGCTCACGGCGCCGATGGGCGTCTACCGGGCGAAGGACGGCTATTTCAACTTGGCGGTGGGCAATGACGAGATGTGGGGACGTCTCTGCAAGGCCCTCGACGCGCCGGCGCTGACCGAGGACGCGCGCTTCAACGGTATGCACGCGCGCGTCGCGAATCGCAAGGAGCTGGACGCCCTCCTCGAGACGGCGCTTCAGCGCCGGACCGCGGCCGAGTGGGTCGAGGCGCTGAACGTCGCCGGCGTAGCCTGCGGCCCGATCTACACTGTGGACCAGGTCTTCGCGGATCCGCAGATCAAGCTGGCCAACCTCGTGCGCGAGGTGTCCAATGCTGCCTGGGGACCTCACAAGGTGCTGGCGCTGCCCGTTCATCTCTCCCGCACCCCTGCGGAGGTCACTCACGCCGCCGCCATGACGGGCGAGCATACCCGCGAAGTGCTAATCGAGCAGGGCTATGACACGGCCACCATCGACGCGCTCCTGGCGGCGGGCGTCATCGAGCAATACAGCGCGGAGCAGCGCGACAGAGCAGGGAAGAGCGGAGGGCGGCAATGAGCGATCACATCCTGGTTGAGCAGGACGGGGCCGTCGCCACCGTCGTGTTCAACCGCCCCAAGATGCGCAATGCGATCAGCCTCGCGATGTGGACGGAGATCGGCGCGGTGACCGAGCGGCTGGCCAAGGACGACGCTGTCCGCGCCATCGTCTATCGCGGAGCAGGAACGGAAGCCTTCGCGTCGGGGGCCGACATCTCGGAGTTCGAGGAGAACCGTAAGGACACCGCGACCGCGCTGGCCTACAACAAGCAGACCGAAGCCGCCTACCGCGCGATCCGCCTCTGCCCCAAGCCCACCGTGGCCATGATCTTCGGCTTCTGCATGGGCGGCGCCATGGCCATCGCCATGGCCTGTGATCTGCGCTTCGCGGCCGTCGGCTCCAAGTTCGGCATTCCGGCGGCCCGGCTCAGCATCATCTATGGCCTCGACGCGGTTCATCAGCTCGTGACGCTCGTCGGTCCGGCCTATGCCAAGGACATCCTCTACTCGGCGCGCGCCGTCGAGGGGCCGGAGGCGCTCGCCATCGGCTTGATCCAGCGCCTGCTGCCCGCCGCCGAGCTCGAGGCCTCGACCTACGACTACCTCCGCACCGTGGCGGCCAATGCCCCGCTGTCCATCCGCGGGACCAAAGCCCAGATTGCCGCGATCTTCGAAGGCATCACCGAAGCCCACCGCGCGGAGCTCAAAGCGATGGGCATCGAAACCTTCAATAGTGAGGACTACAAGGAAGGCACCCGCGCCTTCCTCGAGAAGCGCCGCCCGGTGTTCAAAGGCCGCTAGGGTGGTGAATCCGAAGTCGGTCCAGGTGGCGGGTGGGGCCGGGGCCGCTCTCATCGGAACCGTGGCATCTGCGGATCGATGTGGCCGAGGATCGTGTTCTCGTGGCCCGTTGTGAGTTGGCGCACACGATTGCAACGCAGCGTGTTCCGGGAGAGCGGCCCGGGCCTCACCCGGCGAATCGTCCGCAGACTTTGAATCCAGGACACTAGCCCCTGCGCATCGCTGTCCTGTCCTCCACCCCGCTGAACGCGCTGGAGGGGAGCGGCACGTTCGTCGGCATCGCCGGGCTGGCCCAGGGGCTCGAGACGCTCGGGCACCGAATCACGCTCAGGCCGCTCCGGCTCCGCACCCGCTTTCATACCCTCGACCGCTGGCTCTACAACCTGGGCGTCTTGCTGTCTCCCCCGCGGGAGGCCGACCTCGTCCTGGGCGTGGACCTGGACGGCTTTCTCTGGGCGCGGCGTCGCCGGATCCCGTTCGTCGCGAGCCTCAAGGGCATCATCGCGGACGAGCTCAAGAACGAGCGCGGGTGGGTGCGCGTCCTTCTGGGCCTGCAGGCACGTTGGGAGCGGCGGAATACCGAGCGGGCTGACCAGGTGATTGTCGCCAGCGCCTACTCGGCTGAGGTCGCGGGCCGGGAATATGGCCTGACGGCCGACCGCCTGGCCATAGTGCCTGAAGCCATCGATCTTGAGACCTGGGACGCGCAGTTCGGCCAGGCCCGGGGTCGAGTCGAGAATCGCCGGGAGGCCGCTCGCGTGGTGCTGTCGGTGGCCCGCATGTACCCGCGAAAGCACTTGGCCGATCTCCTCCGCGCGGCCGTCCCCCTCCGCGCGAGAATCCCTGGCCTCCGAATTCGCGTCGTAGGGCGGGGGCCCGAATGGCAGGCGCTCAGTCGCCTGCGCGCCGAGCTGGGACTTGGCGAGACGGTCGCCCTCCTGGGAGACGTGAGCCGCGAGCGTCTGGCCGAGGAATACGTCAGCGCCGATATCTTCTGCCTTCCCTCCGTCCAGGAAGGATTCGGTATCGTCTTCCTCGAAGCCATGGCGGCCGGCCTGCCCGTCGTCGCCTGCCGGGCCGCGGCCGTTCCGGAAGTGGTTCAGGACGGGGTGACGGGCCTGCTCGCCCCGCCGCGCGAGCCGGCGGCATTGGCGCGGATCCTCGAGGCGCTGCTGCGGGATCCCGCGCGCGCCCGACAGCTCGGCGCGGAGGGCCGCCGTCGGGTCACGTCCTATACACCCGAGCGCGTCGCCGAGCGCTTCCTGAACGCGGTAAGATGGACGGTAGAGCAGGCAGCGCCCCGGACACGGGGCGAGTGACGAGAGGAGAGCGATGTCGAGTGTCTACGCAACCCGGAAATTCGCGTTCTCCGCGGGCCACCGCTACTGGCGGGAGGACTGGAGCGCCGAGGAGAACACGCGCGCCTTCGGCCATCTGACCGCGGCGCACGGCCACAACTACACGCTCGAGGTCACGGTGCGCGGCACCGTGGACGCGCGCACGGGCATGGTCATGGACCTCGCCGAGCTCAAGCGGCTTGTGGGCGACGCCGTCTTGGCCCGCTTCGACCACGCCGATCTGAACCGGGACCCGCTGTTCGCGCCTGGAACGATTCCGACGACCGAGAACCTGGTCCGCGCGATCTGGGAGCTGCTCGTTCCGAAGCTCGGGAGCGAGCGGCTCCACCGGCTGAGGCTGTGGGAGGATCCGACGTTTTACGTGGAGTACTTCGGCCCGTGAGCAGCCTCGAGCTCACGCGTCGCTACCATTTCAGCGCCGGCCACCGGCTGGCGAACCCCGCCCTCACGGAGGAGGAGAACGCTCGCGCCTACGGCCAGTGTGTTCGCCAGCACGGGCACAACTACTTCCTCGAGGTCACCGTGGCGGGTGCGGTGGATCCCGTGACGGGGATGTCCGCGGATATCGGCGCGCTGGACGCGATGGTGGAGCGAGAGGTGCTGAGCCGGGTGGATCATTATGATCTCTCGTCAACGGTGCCCGCGCTCGAGGGCATCATCACCACCGGCGAGAATCTCGCCCGCACGTTCTGGCAGTGGCTCGACGCCGCGCTGCCGCCGGACTCGCTTCGGCGCATCGCCCTGGTCGAGACGGCCAACAACGTGTTCGAGTACTGCGGCGATCACGCCGTCCCCCCGAGGTCACTATGATGGAGCGCCTGATCCGCGACCTGCTCAAGGAGATCGGCGAGGACCCGAACCGCGAGGGCCTCGAGAAGACGCCGGCCCGCGTCGCCAAGGCCTGGGAGTATCTGACCGCGGGCTACCGTCAGAACGTCGGCGACATCCTCAACGAGGCGCTCTTCACCGAAGAGTACGACGAGATGGTGGTCGTCAAGGACATCGATCTATATTCCGTCTGTGAGCATCACCTCCTTCCATTTTTTGGCAAGTGCCACATCGCCTACATGCCGTCCAGGAGGATCGTCGGACTGTCCAAGCTGCCGCGGCTCGTCGAGATGTTCGCGCGTCGGCTCCAGGTGCAGGAGCGGCTGACGACCCAGATCGCCCAGACGCTCAACGATGTGCTCCAGCCTCGGGGCGTGGCCGTGGTCATCGAAGCCCTCCACCTGTGCATGCTCATGCGGGGCGTCGAGAAGCAGAACTCCAAGGCGGTGACCTCTGCGATGCTCGGCGCCTTCCGCGACCGGCCCGAGACGCGCGCGGAGTTCATGGAGCTGATCAAGTCGCGCGGGGGGCTGGTGATTTGAAGCTTCGGGGCCAGGTGGCCATTGTGACCGGGGCCGGCCGCGGCATCGGCCGCGCCGTCGTGCTGGGCTTGGCCCGCGAAGGCGCCGCCGTCGTCCTGGCGGCCCGCTCGGTCCGGGAGCTGGCGACCGTGGCCCGAGAGGTGGAGGTCGCCGGCGGGCACGCCCTGGTCGTGCCCACCGATGTGAGGCAGGAGCCGGCCGCGGCCGCCCTTATCAAGCGCGCCCTGGCCGAGCACGGTCGCGTCGACGTCCTCGTCACCGCCGCTGGGGTCGCAAGCTTCGGCGCGGTGGCCGATAGCAAGACCGAGGACTGGGATCAGATGCTGGCGGTGAATCTGCGAGGGGCCATTCTCTGCTGCCGCGCCGTGCTGCCCACGATGATGGAGCGGCGGCGGGGCACGATCGTCAATATCGGCTCGGTCGTCACCAGCCGAACGCTCGCCGGGAGCGCTGGCTATACGACCTCCAAGTACGGTCTGCTGGGCTTTTCGCGTGTGCTGGCCGAAGAGATGCGGTCCCACGGCGTGCGCGTGGGCGTGCTCTCCGCCGGGGCCACGGACACGCCGCTCTGGGATGCGGTGAGCGGCGGGCCCGACCGGGCGCTCATGCTCAAGCCCGAGCAGGTGGCCGAGGCCGCCCTGCTCATGGCCACGCTGTCTCCCAATGCGACGCTGGAGGAGCTGAGCCTGCTCCCGGCGCGCGGCATCCTCTGACCGGCCGGCATCCTCTGCTATAATGAGCATGCGGTCTCGGACCGAATACCACATCTCAAGGAGGCATCGATGATCACGTTGAGCGAAACGGCCGCCAAGAAGATCTCCGACCTGCGGCTGGAGGAAGGGAAGCCCGAATGGGGCCTCCGCATCCGCATCGTCGGTGGCGGCTGCTCCGGCATGTCCTACGAGCTCGGCTGGGACGACACCGCCGCCGAGGGCGACAACGTGATCGAATCGCACGGGGTCAAGGTCTTCGTGGACGCCCACAGCGCCCCCTATCTGCAGGGGAGCGAGATCGATTACGTGGACAACAACATGATGGGCGCAGGGTTCGCGATCAAGAACCCTAACGTCAAGTCGTCCTGCGGGTGCGGGTCCTCGCACCAGTTTTAATCAGGTCTGTAAGACGGTCGGCGGTGTCATGAAGGTGCAGGTCAGGTTCTTCGCCCGCTACCGCGAGGAAGCGGGCCGCGACCGGGTGGAGCTCGACCTTCCCGAGGGCGGGACGGTCGAGGCGGCCTGGGACGCGGTGTCGGAGCGATTTCCCCGCCTGAGTCCCTATCGGCCGTTCACGCTCTTCGCGCTGGGTAATGACTACGTGCGTCCCGACCATCCGCTCGGCGAGGGCGACGAGCTCTGCGTCTTCCCGCCCGTGAGCGGCGGTTCGGCGCCCGCCGAATCGACGCCCGATTGGATCGCGGTGACCTCGGAGCCGCTATCCGAGCGGGCCCTGCTCGACGCCGTGGCCGATGCCAGCGCGGGCGCCGTGGCGCTCTTCTCCGGCGTCGTTCGCGAGCAAACCGGCGGGCGCCGGGTCAAGTTCCTCGAGTACGAAGCCCACTCGAGCATGGCCGCCGCGAAGATGCGCGAGATTGCCGTCCAACTGCGCGCGCGCTGGCCCGGCATCCGGCGGGTCGCGATCCTCCACCGGGTCGGGCGCCTCGAGATCGGCGAGTCGAGTGTCATGATCGCCGTTTCCTCGCCCCACCGGCGAGAGGCCTTCGAGGCCTGCCACTTCGCCATTGACACGCTGAAGGAGACGGTGCCGGTCTGGAAGAAGGAGTACTTCGAGGACGGGGAGATCTGGGTGGGGCTGCAGTCGGAATGTGATCACCGCCACTGATCTCGCAGCTCGCGTCCTCGCCACCATTCGCCGCCATGGGCTGCTCCACGGCGGCGAAACTGTCTTGGTCGCCGTCTCGGGGGGTGCCGACTCGGCGGCCCTCCTCGATCTCCTCCATGAGCTGGCCCCCGTCCTGCGCTTGTCGCTCCACGTCGCCCACGTCCACCACGGGCTCCGCCCGGAGGCGGAGGCGGACGCCGACTTCGTCGGGCGGCTCTGCGAGCGCCTGGCCGTGCCGTGCCACCTCGAGCGCGTCGCGGTCCGCCGGGAGCCGCCGTGGGAAGGGCTCGAGGCCGAGGCGCGTCGCGCCCGCTACGCGGCGCTTCTCGCCCGCGCCCGGGCGGTGGGCGCGCACCGGGTCGCCACGGGCCATACCGCCGACGATCAGGCGGAAACCGTGCTGATGCGCCTGCTCCAGGGCACCGGGCCGCGCGGGCTGGCCGGTATCGCCCCCGCGCGGGGCCCTCTCATCCGTCCATTGCTGGAGACACGACGGCTCGAGATCGAGCGCCATCTGCGCCAGCGCGGCCTCGACTGGGTGGAGGACCCGAGCAACCGCGATCCGCGCTTCCTCCGAAACCGGATTCGCCACGAAATCTTGCCGTTCCTCGGCGAGGTCTGGGGTCCGGAGATCATCGACTCGCTGTGCCGCTCGGCGGCGATGGCCCGTCGCTGGGTTGTCGATCTCGAGCAGCGCGCCCGGGTCGAGCTCGATCGCCTTGCAGACCGCGGGCCTCTCGGCTTCGTGTTCCCCGTCGCCGATCTCCGCGCCCTGCCCGACGAGCTCGCCTTTCAGGTGCTGCTGCTCGCCGCATCCGAGCTCGGCGAGGCGCGGCCATTGCGCGGCGCCGCCCAGCGCTCGCTGCGGCGGTTCGTGAAGCCCGCCGCCGGCCGGCGGTCGGTGCGGCTCGGCAGCCTGGCCATCGAGCTGAGCGGTCGGCGGCTCCGGGTGGGCCCCGCCCGGCTGGCCGCCCTTTTCACGCGCCAGTGGAAGGTGCCCGGCATTGTCGAGCTTGGGGAAGTCGGGCTGAGGCTCGAGGCACGCTACTTCGAGCGCCCCGCCGGTTACGCTCCGCCCCGCGAGCGCGAGCGGGTCGCGTTCGACGCCGAGGCGCTTCCCGCGACGCTGCTGGTGAGGCCGCGCCGAGCGGGCGACCGCTTCCTGCCCTTTGGCGGGGTGGGCGAGCGTCGGCTGAAATCGTTCCTGATCGACGCCGCGGTGCCCCGCTGGGAGCGGCCGCGCCTTCCACTCCTGGAAGCGCGGGGCGAGATTGTGTGGATCGCGGGGCTGCGTCGCGGCCAGGCCGCCCCGATCACCGCGGCGACGAGGTGTATCCTGGAAGTGACACTGCGTCCCCTCTAGCGGTTGCCCCGGCCGCCGGAGTAAGATGGCGCGCGGACGCGACCATGGTCATGCCGTTCTTCCTCCGCGCGCTGCTCTCCTCGCTGCTGATGTTCGCCTTGCTCTCCCCGGTGGCGCCGGCGATCGCCCAGCCGCCCGCCGCCCCCCGCGCGCCATCGCCGGAGTCGCGCCGGCTTCTCCAGGCGCTCGAGGACGCCTTTGCGGCGGTGGCCGATGGGGCCATGCCGTCCGTCGTGAACGTCAGCGTCAAGACCCGGCGCGTGGGCGCCTCCGAAAGCGCCGAGCCGCCGGGCGGCGACGAGCGCTTCCGCGAGTTCTTCGGCCAGGAGTTCTATGATCGCTTCTTCCGCCGCCGGCCTCCCCGCGACGAGAGCCGCGCGGCCGGCTCGGGCGTGATCGCCGATGCCCGTGGCTATATCCTGACCAATAATCACGTGGTCGAGGAAGCGGCCGAGATCGAAGTGCGGCTCTCCGACGACCGCAAGTTCAAGGCGACGATCGTGGGCCGCGATCCGAAGACCGATCTGGCGGTCCTCAAGATCGATGCCCCTCTGGGGAAGCTGCCGGTGGCGCGGCTTGGCGACTCCGATAAGCTGCGCGTCGGCCAGTGGGCCATCGCGATCGGCAACCCCTTCGGCCTCGACCGGACGGTGACCGTCGGCATCATCTCCGCGACGGGGCGGACGCGGGTCGGAGTGGCAACCTACGAGGCCTTCATCCAGACCGACGCCTCGATCAATCCGGGCAACTCGGGCGGGCCCCTGCTCAACCTCGAGGGGCGGGTGATCGGGATCAACACGGCCATCGTGTCGAGCGGCCAGGGGATTGGCTTCTCGATCCCCATCAACATGGCGCGCGACATCATGGGCCAACTCATCAGCAAGGGACGCGTGGTGCGCGGATGGCTCGGCGTCGTGATTCAGGACCTGACCCCGGAGCTGGCCGCGGGGTTCGGCGTGGCGCCGAGCAGCGGCGTGCTCGTCTCCGAGGTCATAAAAGGCGCGCCCGCCGAGGCGGCCGGCATCAAGGCCGGCGACATCATCGTGCAATTCGACGGCGCGCCGATGAAGGAGGTCACCGAGCTTCAGAAGCGCGTGGCGGGCGTGCCGCCCGGCCGGGCCACGCCGGTGATGGTCGTCCGCGATGGCAAGCGGACCCCGCTCACGGTGACACTCAGCGAGCAGCCGGGCGAGGCGGCGGCCGTGACGCCGCAGCCGAAGGAGCAGACGCTCGGGCTCACGGTCGAGCCGATCACTCCCGAGACGGCCGGGCGCTTCAAGCTTTCCGCGCGGGCGGGCGTGGTGGTGACCGAGGTAGCGGCGGGGAGCTCGGGCGAGCAGGCCGGCATCCACGCCGGGGATGCCATTCTGGAGCTTGCCCGGCGGCCGGTCTCGGACGTCGAGGGGTTTCGCCGCATCATGGCGGGATTCAAGCCCGGCGAAGCGGTGCCCGTCTACATCCAGCGCGGTGGAGGGCGCAACGAATATGTCGTCCTCACGATCCCTGAGTCCCAGCGCTAATCCCGGTCGCGAGCCCGGCTCCCACCGGCCGCCGCCCGTCGCCCTCGTCATCGATGATGACCTGGGTGTTCGGGAGTCGCTGCACGTCATTCTCGAGGAGGATTTCGAGGTCCTGGAGGCGGTGAACGGCGCGGCTGGTCTCGAGGTCCTCCGCTCCCGGCGCGTCGACGTCGCGCTGCTGGACGTGCGCATGCCGGGCGAGCGCGGCCCCGCGGTGCTGCCGCGCATCCTCGCGCTCGACGAGAACATTCCGGTGATCCTGATCACCGCGGTGCCCGAGGTGCGGGATGCGGTGGAGTGCATCAAGGCCGGCGCGTACGACTACGTCGTGAAGCCCTTCGATGTGGAGGAGATCCTGGCCCTGGTGCGGCAGGCGGCGAACCAGCGGGTGCTTGAGCGCGAGGTGCGTTACCTGCGCTCGGAGCTGGACCGCGCGCATGGCTTCGACGAGCTGGTGGGCCGCCACCCCTCGATGGTGCGGCTCTACGAGCTGATCGCCCAGGTGGCCCAGACTCACGCCACCGTGCTCATCACCGGCGAGAGCGGCACCGGCAAAGAGCTGGTCGCGCGCGCCATCCACCGGCAAAGCCCGCGCCGGGACGAGCCCTTCGTGGCGGTCAATCTGGCTGCGATCCCCGACAGCCTGCTGGAGTCGGAGCTCTTCGGCCACGAGAAGGGCGCCTTCACGGGCGCGCACTCGCGCAAGCCGGGCAAGTTCGAGCTCGCGCACGGTGGCACCCTGTTCCTCGACGAGGTGGGCAGCCTGCGCGTGGATCTCCAGGCGAAGCTGCTACGCTCGCTTCAGCAGCGGGAGATCGAGCGCCTGGGCGGGACGCGGACGATTCCCGTGGACGTGCGCGTCATCGCGGCCACGAACACCGACCTGCTCCGGGCCACGCGCGCGGGCGCGTTCCGCGAGGACCTCTTCTATCGGCTCAACGTGGTGCCGCTCGGCGTCCCCGCGCTGCGCGAGCGCAAGTCGGATATCCCCATCCTGGTCGAGCATTTCGTGCGCAAGTACTCCCAGGAGTTCAAGAAGGATGTCCGCGGCATCTCACGCGGGGCGCTGCCCCCGCTCGAGGCCTATGACTGGCCGGGCAATGTGCGCGAGCTGGAGAACATCATCGAGCGCGGTGTTGCGCTGGCTACCCGCCCGGTGATCCGCCTGGAAGACCTGCCGCTCGAGCTCGCCATCCACGAGGCGGGGCTCGCGCACGGGGCGGGGGAGGCCGCCTCCTCACTCACGCTCGAGCAGGCGCGGGAGCGGTTCGAGCAGGCGTACGTGCTGCGCGCGCTCGAGCGCGAGGAATGGAACCAGAGCCGTGCCGCCCGGAGCCTCGGGATCCACCGCAACACCCTGCTCGCGCGCCTGGCCGCGTGGGGGATTCGGCGCGAGGACCGCATCGGCCCCGCACAACAGGCCGGCGGCGCGGCCACCTAGGCCATTGCGATCCGAGCAATCAGAGGAGGCGACATGATGCGCGGTCACGTGGTTCGTGCCGCGGGAGCTGCTCTGACCCTTCTCCTGCTCATCGGCTGCGCCGACGAAATGGTGCGGTTCCGGTCCTTCAGGGATCCGGGCATCGAGCGCCTGCCCAGTGCCCAGCCGGTCACCGTCTTCCGGTTCGCCGATGTCCGCGGCGAGGAAGGCGATCACGGGAATCCGCTGCTGGTGGGTGCGGTGTACAACGGTGTCGGCATGAAGACCGCCAAGGTGATGACGCCCACGCCCTGGCCCGAGTCGCTCGTCGAGCAGCTGGCCGCCGGGTTCGCCCAGCGGGGCGTCCAGACCGTGGCCGTGAAGGACCGCGTCTACGCTCCGGGCGCGGCCGTGTCCACGCCGCTGGCGCTGGGCGGGGAGATCCACAACTTCTCGACGGAAGGTCGCTGGCGCGACGAGTGGGCCCACGTGAGCGGGATCATTCGGCTCTACGACCGGCAGGGCACGCTGCAAGTCGAAAAGCCGATCAACATCCGGGTGCGCGCGGTCGAGGCACAGTCCCTCGAGGCTATTCTCAATTCGGCTGTGAACCAGTTCGTCCGCGCTGTCGTCACGGATCCTGGCGTGACGCAGCGGCTCGTCGCGTCCCGCTAGCTCATCCGGAGGAGCCGGGCGCGGTGAGCAGGCGCCGGACGGTCTGGCGCAAGGTCTCTACCGTGAACGGCTTGGGCAAGAGCGTCAGCCCGGTCTCACGCAGGAAGGCTTCGTACTTCTCGTCCGTAGCGCGGTAGCCCGACATGAAGAGGACGACGGGACGCGGCGCGGGACGATTTCGGATTGTCTCGTAGACCGCCTGGCCATGCACGCCGGGCATGTGCAGATCGCAGATCACCAGCTCGTACGTGCCGGCCGTGAGCCGCTCGAGCGCCACCTGCCCGCCGTGAACGGTCTCGACGTCATGACCCTCGGCCTGGAGAACAATTTCCACCAGCTCGGCGACGTCCGCATCGTCGTCCACCACGAGGATTCGCGACACGGCCAACAGCCTAGCAGGGCCGCGGGCCAGCGTCTTCACCATTGTGCCCTTATTGCGTAACGTCGCCGGCACTGGCGCGTGTCCGGAAGCGCGCGTGCGATCGCGCTGGTGGAGGATGAAGACCTTCAGGTGACGCGGGGGCGGGAAGCGGGGCGACGGCTCGACGAGGCGACCGCTACTTACGATTCACACACTTGATGAGCCGCCATCCGTTGAAGAGATTGACTTTGGTTGAGCTCTCCGCGGTGAGACCCACCTGCTTGAGGAGCGGGTCTAGCGCCAGGTTGGACTTCCAGCCGAGCCGCGTGCACACCGGCGCGACCATGTCTTCCAGCCAGCCAAAGACTTTCCGGTGGCTTCGGAAATGGTTCAGCAGGACGATCGCGCCGCCGGTTTTGACCACCCGCCGCATCTCCCGCAGCACGCCCACGGGGTCCGGCACTGCGCTGATGGTGTAGGTGGCGACAGCGGCGTCGAACTCGCTGTCGCCGAAGTCCATCACCGTGGCATCCATGGCCTTGAGCGTGACGTTGCCAAGCCCAGACTCGACCACCTTCTCCTGTGCCTTCTCGAGCATCTCTTCCGACAGGTCGATGCCGGTGATCCGACAGTGTAGGGGGTAGAGCGGAAGGTTGAGCCCGGTGCCGATGCCCACTTCAAGAACCTGCTGGCCGAGCTTGATGTCGAGCAGCCGGATGGCGGCCTCGCGCCCCGGATGGAAGATCCAATCGAAGACGAAATCGTAAGCGGGAGCGTAGAGCTTGTAAGCCCGCTTGACCTGCCTCTTCTCCAGCGCTGCGTCCAACGCGACTCTCCTCTAGAACGTCCGGCCGGTGAGGCTCTGGCCCAGCGGCTTGAGTTTTAACACAGCGGCCCAAGGATTGCCAAGTGCTTTCTGACTCCGCGACCCTAAAGGAGAAACCGGATGAGCAGGGTGGCCAGGCCCAGATAGATGGTCACGCCGACCACGTCCTGAAAGGCCGTTTCGAATGGTCCCGCTGTGAGGGCGGGATCGAAGCCGAGGCGTTTTGAGAGCATCGGGAAACCCGTGCCGGCGATCGCCGACAGATTGATCGAAATGAGCATCGACAGTCCCACCACGATTCCGAAGGTCAGGGTGCCGTGCGCGAGCGCGCCCACGATCCCGACCACCGCTCCGCAGATCAGCCCAAGCTGCAGCGTGGTGCGCAGCTGCTGCACGACTGCCTGTCGCCACTTGCCCAGATGCATGTGGCCGGTCGCCAGTCCCCGCACAACGATGGTCGCCGACTGCAGCCCGGTATTGCCCGAGATCGCCTGAATAACCGGCATGAACGACACCAGCAGGATGACCTGGCTGATCGTCTTGCTGAACCTCGCGATGATGAGGCCCCCGACCAATTGAATGACGATGGTGATCATGAGCCATGGCAGGCGAAGAAACACGCGGCGGCTGGTGCTGAGCCGCTCCAGCTCGCCGGCGCCGGATCCGACCATGGCCGTCACGTCTTCCTCGTGCTCTTCCTGGATCACGTCGATGACGTCGTCTACCGAGATGGTGCCGATGAGGTGGTGATCCTCGTCCACCACGGGGATGGACACCACGTCGTACTTGGCGACGAGCCGCGCGACCTCTTCCTGGTCGGTCTCGGGCGTCACACTCACGGGCTCTTCCTGGCGGAGCAGGCCAACCGGCGTCGCGGCGTCGGCGGTGATGAGCCGCCGCCACGGCAGGCTGCCGACGAGGTGATCGTGATCGTCCACGACGTAGAGGGCCTGGGCCGTCTCGGCGACGGGAGACTTGCGCACCTGGTCGAGCGCCTGGGCGACTGAGAGGTTCTCGTGGACGGAGAGCACATCCGGCGACATGATGCGGCCCGCCGTCTTCTCCCCGTGCTCGAGGAGCTCCTGGACCTCCTCGGACTTCTCCTCCTTCATGAGGTCCAGTACCTGCTCGCTCTGCTCGGCCGGCAGCTCCTCGAGCACCTGGGCGGCGTCGTCCGTCGGGAGCCGATCGAGCATCCCCGAGATCTCGGCGGGGTCCAGGGCCTGCGCGAGTTGGGAGAGAGTCGGATCGTCGAGCTCGGCGAGCACGGCGCCCGCCTGATCACGGGTCAGCAGACGGAAGACCGTGACCTGGTCCGCGACCGTGAGGTCGCGCAAGACGGATGCGATGTCCGCCGAGTGCGCCTCTTCGAGGATCTGGGCAAGGCGCTCGCGACGGCCTGACTCGACCAGGTCGCGGACCGTCTCGCTCAGCCGCTCTGTGGTGTCCATTTAGCTAGCTTGAACGTCTGTTTGATCGGTTGTGCGGTCGGGCTCCTTCGCCCAAGGGCTCATCCGAACTACCTCGCGCGGCGCTCATCGGGGCGCCCGCGCTACCGAATGTTCGCCCAAGGGCTCATCTTCCATCTCGCTTGAACGTCTAACCATTCAGTTGTGCGGTAAGGCTCCTTCGCGCAAGCGCTCATCTTTCATCTTGCCTGAACGTCAAACCATCCAGTTTGGCGGTCGGGCTCCTTCGCCCAAGGGCTCATCCGAACTACCTCGCGCGGCGCTCATCGGGGCGCCTGATTGACCTTCGGCGGCTCGGCGGCACGCTGGGACTCGGCGGCTCTGATCTGTGCCACCTCGCGCTCGAGCTGCCGCACGCGAAAGCGAAGCCTCCACTCCCGCGCGAAGCCGGAAGCCGAGGCGAAGACAATGCCGATGAATGTGGACAGGAGAATCACGAGAGCCAGCGGCATGCCCTCGACGCGCCAGACGAGGAAGCGGACCACGACCGGGTCGAGATTCTGGATCGCAAAGAGCGCCGCGGCGGCGCCCACCAGAGCCATGAGCACATACACGAAGACCATCGCGGTTTTCCTCCCTAGCACTTGCCGTTCGGGCCCAGCGCCCGCAGGAAGCGCTCCATGATGCGCTCCTCGCAGGCGCCCATCGCCGGCGTGCCGCCGCCGAGCAGGGTCGGCAGCGGGAGCACGGCTTTTGCCATGGTGCGGTGGCCGCCGGCGGAGCCCAGGTCTCCGAAGGCCGCGCGCGTTACTTCACCCGCGCTCCGGACATAGCCCACGTTGCGTACCGAGATGTGGACTGCGTCGCCCACGACGCCCGAGACCACCGACCATTCGACGCCTTCGGCCCGCAGGCCGAAATCGGCGAACTGCGGGATGAGGTCGGCCGTCGCCACCGTGCCGAGATGGGAGAAGAAGACGCCGCCGCGCACCTGTCGCCGGGTCAGGCCCTGGGCGAGAACGTCCAGCGCCGTGGCCGAGAGCTCGGGGCGCTCGATCTTCCGCAACGCATTGTGGTTGGCGAGCAGATAGAGGAACGAGAAGGCCTCGAGATCGGCCTTGCTGCCACCGCGCTCCAGGCCCAGCGTGTCGGACTTGATCCCATAGAGCAGGGCCGTGGCCAGGCGATGGGTGAACTTCACGTCGGCCGCCCGCAGGTACTCGACCAGAATCGTCGAGGTCGCGCCGTAGGACGGGCGCACGTCCTTGATGCGGGCACGGACCGGTCGCTCTACCGGGTGGTGGTCGATCACCAGATCCACTTCGTCGAAGAGCTCCTCGAGGAATGAGGGCTGCACGTCCACCATGGCTACCCGATCGAACTCGTGGATGCGCCGGGCGCTGATTTCCTCGACGTCGATCTCGAGGATCTTGCACATGGCGAGGTTCTCGGGCCGGGTGATGGTGCCAAAGGTGCACATCGGGGCCGAGCTGCGCGTGCGCCCGAGCAGAATCCGGAGGGCCAGCGCCGATGCGATGGCGTCCGGGTCGGGATCGTCCTGCATGAGGATCAAGACGCGGTCCGCCCCCTCGAAATGGGCCCGAACGCGCTCGGCGCGGGCCCGCTGGCAGGCGCGGTCCACCGCCGGCTGGATCACCCGCTCGCCGAACACGGAGAGCGGTACCACGATCGCGCCTGGCAGGGGACGGTCGTCGTCACGCACCACGAGAAGCGGCGCCTCGGGGATCGCCGCGCTCACAGCCGACACGATGCGCCCGAAGCGCTCGGGCCGCGCGGCAATGACCACCGGGCCACCACGGCCCTTGAGTGCGCGACGGATGAATTCGGAATCGGCCAAGTCGCCTCCCACCTGCCGTCGCTGGGGCAGGCGCGGGCCGCGGCCCGGCGCATCGACGAGATAGACGGCGTGCTCGCCAGGGAAGCTCGCGCTTCCCATCAGGTGTGGGAGCAGGTCGTCGGGGCAGATCAGTACCGGTCGCATCTCGCTTCTATTGTCGACCCGGTTCGCGGGCCGGCCAAGTCAAAACTAACGCTTCCGCCGATAGGCCGTGCTGCCGGCGCGGATGCCGGCCCGAAGCCCTCGGGCCAGCAGGCGGGCTTCGCGCTCGACCGTCTTGCTGGATCCCGCCAGGCTACGGCTGAGGCGGCGAAACGATTTCCTCAGTGTGATGCGGGCCCGGGTGATCTGCTCGGCTACTTCCTTGCGGTTCCGGGGATCCGCGAGCGCCCGGCTCAGCCGCGCCGCGGACTCCTTGATCGTGACCTGGGCCCGGGCGATCTGCCGCTTGGCCACCTTCTCAAGTCCGCGGAGCCGTAGGCGAGCGGCGCCACTCGCGCGGCTGCCCTCGCCCCGCACCCGCCGGAGCTCGCTCTCGAGCTGCGCGAGGCGCTGCTCGAGCCTCTTGATCTTGCTGCGCGCCTCTGCGGTGTTTCGCGGACCCTTTCGCTCCATGAGAGAGGCTCCTTCATCTCGCCTGAACGTCAAATCATTCAGTTTGGTGGTTAAGCTCCTTCGCCCAAGGGCTCATCTTTCATCTTGCCTGAACGTCAAACCATCCAGCTTGGCGGTTGGGCTCCTTCGCCCAAGGGCTCATCCGAACTGCCTGACAGGTCTACCCTAATGCGGCGGCGAGAGCAAGCGCCACGGACACGACGCTTAGAAGAAGAGCCAGGTGTAGGCCAGGTAGAGCGGGACGAGGATGAGCGCGCTGTAGAGCATGTAGCCGAAGAAGCTGGGCATCTTGACCCCTGCCTCCTCAGCGATGGATTTGACCATGAAGTTCGGCGCGTTGCCGATATAGCTGTTGGCTCCCATGAACACCGAGCCGACGCTGATCCCCGCCAGAATGGCGTGGGGGACGCCTACGACCTCGTCCACCAGCCGCAGACCCTGCGCCAGGGCGAGAAAGGTGAGATAGGTGGGCGCATTGTCGAGGAACGAGGACAAGATCCCCGAAGCCCAGAAGAATTGCCAGGGCTCGCGTACCCCCAGCTCGCCGCCCCGTGTGCGCAGCAGCTCGAGGGCGGGCATCATGGTCAGGAAGATCCCGAAGAAGAGCACCGCCACCTCGGTGATCGGATACGTCGTGAAGCCGTTGGCCTTTCGCAGCCCTGCTGGCGTCGCCCACAAGGACAGGCCGAGAAGGGTGATCATGACGAGCTCGCGCCAGGGCTGGTGGAGGAAGGCCACGGCGAGCACGATGCCGGCCAGCCAGAGGAGATTGACGATGCCCCGGATCCGGAGCGGCTCGAACCGGCTGCGGTCCCGGCGGATGGCGGCAATGGGCTCCCGTGGGTGCAAGAGCGAGTCCCAGACAAAGTAGATCAGCAGCAGCGCGCCCACCGCGACCAGCCACGGCAGCCACAACCGGAACGTCCACGTGAAGGGAACTCCCCGCAGATAGCCCAGGAACAGAGGCGGATCGCCCAGCGGCGTGAGCAGCCCGCCGATGTTCGAAACCAGGAAGATGAAGAAGATCACCGTGTGCGATACGCGGGTCCGCTCCTGGTTCGTCTGCAGCAGCGCGCGGATCAGCAGCATGGAGGCGCCCGTGGTGCCGAGAAAGGAAGCGAGCGCGGCGCCCGCGGCGAGAAAGGCCGTGTTCGTCAGCGGAGTGGCTTCGAGGTCGCCGGTGAGCCGGATGCCGCCTGAGATCACGTAGAGGCTCGCCAAAAGCAGGATGAACGAGACGTACTCCTCGGCGGTTTCCACGAGCGCGTGAGGGCGGCGGCCGAGATAGAGCAGCAGCACCGGCAGGCCGAGCAGGCCCGAGAGCAGGAGCTTGTTCCGGTTCGCCTCCCACCAGTGGGGCGCCGCCAGCGGGAAGATGGCGATCGACAGCAGCATGAGAACGAACGGCGTCACCACATAGACCGGCAGGATGACTTCGGGAGCGAGCAGGGCGGGCATGGATCAGCCGCCCCGCAACGTCAGCGGGTCGCGGCGGGGAACGGCGCCTCGCCCTCCAGGCGCTCGAGGAGCGAGGCCACGCGGGCCTGGAAGAGCTCATGGCGGTGCGCAGGCACTGGCGCTCCGGGAATGAACTTCTCGTTGAGCGGATTGACGAAGCTACCGTTCTTGCTCACCCGGTAGTCGAGATGGGGCCCGGTGGAGAGGCCCGTTGAGCCCACGCGGCCGATGACCTCGCGCTGATGCACGCGCTCGCCGCGGCGGATCTCGAGCCGGGACAGGTGGTTGTACATGGTCGAGTAGCCGCGCGCGTGATGGACGGTGATGCTGAGCCCGTAGCCGCCATTCCAGCCCGCGGCCTCCACCACGCCGTCGGCGACGGCGCGAACCGGCGTGCCCACGGGCGCGCCGTAGTCCACCGCCAGGTGCGGATGCAGACCGCCCAGGATCGGATGATGGCGGGCGTGAGAGAAGCCCGAGGTGATGCGCGTGAAGTCCAGCGGCGCGCGCAGGAACATCTTCTTCACGGAGCGGCCGGAGCGGTCGTAGTAGGCAATCTGCCTGTCGGCGTCCTCGAAGGCCACGCTCGTGAGCGCGGCACGGCCCACGCTGCCGTATTGGGCGATCAGAATGCTGCCGTAACCCACGAAGGTGTCACGCGCGTACCGCTTTTCCACGAGGAGGCGAAAGCGGTCGCCGGGCAGGGAATCGGCCGCGAAGTCGAAGTCCCACTCGAAGAGCGTCACGAGCTTGGCGGTAAGCGCGGCGCTCTCGCCGAGCCGCTCCATGCTGGCGAAGAGCGAGTCCTGCAGCTGCCCCGCAAGCGCCACGACCCGGGTGTCGACGGGAATCCGCACGACGCGCGCCGTCCAGCGACGATCCTCGAGCCGAAGCTCGTAGCGCTCGGAGGCGGACCGCCACCAGGTGACCTCGACCGGGCCGCCCTCCGTCTCGCGCGCAACCGTCACGCGCTCGCCGGGCCTGAGGCGCCTCATGTCCACCGACCCGCGCAGGACGGCGACCATGCCCGCCGCGTCGCCGCGGTCCACCCCGCTCCACACGAGCGCGGCTTCGAGCGTCTCGCCGCGCTTGAGCACCGTCTCCATCGGCGCGGGAGGCTCGGGCGCCCGCGGCCGGACTGTGGGCGGATCCGTGCCCGGAGAGGGCAGCATCGTCACACCGGCGACGAGCAGGAGCGCCAGAAGGGCCGGGAGGTGGGGCAAGCGCATGGACTTCGAAGATACCCTAGGAGGCGCCAGGCTCCAAATTCCGGGCGGCGGTCGTCACGCGCCGTATTTGGTGAATCGGAGGGCGTTGGCCATCAGGTATGGCATGAGATCCTGGGCCGCCAGCAGGCCCAGCGTGCCGCTCGCGCAATCCCGCTCGGTGAACCGGCTGACGGGATCCGCCCCGCAGTAAGCGCTCCAGAGTAGGACCGGCACCGGCTGCCAGCCGTGGCCCTTGAGCACAGCCGGCGTCGAGTGGTCACCCGAGACCGCGAGCACGTCCGGCTTGAGCCCCAGGACCTGGGGAAGCAGGGCGTCGAACTGCTCGAGCGCGCGCACCTTGGCGTCGAAGTCGCCGTCCTCGCCCGCCTTGTCGGTGTCCTTGTAGTGGAGGAAGAAGAAATCGTAGCCGTCCCAATGCTCGCGGAGCGTGCGGATCTCGTCGGCAAAGACGCTGCCGGTCTTCAACACCTCCATGCCGACCAGTCGTGCCAGCCCGCGGTACATCGGGTAGGCGGCCACCGCGGCGGCGCGCAGACGAAAGGTGTCCGGAAAGCGAGGCAGCTGCGGCTGCTGGTCGAAGCCCCGCAGCAGGAGCATATTGGCGGGTGCCGCGTCACGGAGCAGCGGCCGCGCCGCGTCGACGAACTGGTTGACCATGGCGGCGGTGCGCTCGGCTTCCGGGGCCAGCGCCAGCGCGGCGAGCGGCGCGACGCCCAGCGCCTGGGGATCGGTTTCCGAGAGCCGTCCCGACAGCCCCGCGCCACGGAGCACCAGCACGAAGCGGTGCTCCTTGACCGGCTCGACCAGCACCTCGGCGCCCTCCACCGTGATGCGACGCAGCCGCTCCACCAGGCGCGCGCAGGTCTCGGTCGGGATGCGCCCGGCGCGGCGGTCGGTGATCTTGCCCTGCGCATCCACGGTGCAGAAATTGCCCCGGGCTGCGACATCGCCGGGCTTGAGCTCGAAGTCGATGCCGAGGGCTTCGAGTACGCCCCGGCCCACGGGGAAGCGGAGCGGATCGTAGCCGAACAGCCCGAGGTGTCCGGGGCCGCTGCCTGGGGTGATCCCGGGTCCCACGTGGCGAAGGAGCCCGCAGGCCGACCGGGCGGCCAGCGCGTGGAGATTCGGAATGCGCGCGGTCTCGAGCTCGCTCTTGCCCGTCTCCGGGCGCGGTAGCCCGCCCAGGCCGTCGAGCGAGCAGAGCACGATTTTACTCGTGCTGGACTGGCTCAGGCCGTGGAGAAACTCCAATTCCAACTATGCGTCCTTGACGGGGTTCTCGAGCGCGCCGAGGCCGGTGATCTCCAGGCGCACCTTGTCGCCCGGCTGCAGCGTCACCGGCGGCTTGCGCGTGAAGCCCACGCCCGCGGGCGTGCCCGTCGCGATCAGGTCGCCGGGGGACAGCGTGAGGATGCTGGACAGGTAGCTCACGATGTAGCGCACGTCGAAGATGAAATTCTTGGTATTGCCGTTCTGCATGAGATTGCGGTTGACCCAGCACTTGAGGTCGAGGACGTGAGGGTCGGGGATCTCGGCCTTGTCGGCGATGTACGGCCCCACTGGCGCCAGGGTGTCGGCGATCTTGCCCGCCGCCCACTGCGTGGTCAGGAATTGGAAGTCGCGCGCGCTCACGTCGTTGATGATGGTGTAGCCGAAGACGTAGTCCAGCGCCTGCTCCTTCGACACGTGGCGCGCCGTCTTCCCGATCACGACGCCCAGCTCGACTTCCCAGTCGAAGGTCTTCTCGCCGCGCGGCCGCAGAATGGGCTCGCCCGGATCCTGGATGGCATTGGCCCATTTGGGGAAGATGGGCGGCTCCTTCGGGGCCTGCATCTTCGCCTCCTCGGCGTGGTCCTTGTAGTTCAGGCCGATGCAGATGAACTTGCCGGGATCCGTGATGGGGGCGTGCAGTCGCACCGAGTTGGCGGCATGCGACACCGGCTCGAACTTGCCGGCCTTGGTCGCCTCGACCATCTCGGACAGCATCTTCTGGCTCGCAACGCCCCCCTCGAGGAACCCGCGCGTGCTCTGCGGGAAGAGCGCCGCCGCGATTTCTCCCGCGCGCACCACGCCCTTGTCGGCCAGATAGGCCGCGCAGCTCGCGGCCAGGTCCACGATACGATCCTCGCCCTTGAAGGCGCCGAGGCGGGGAGCGTGGCCATCCTGCGAAAATCGGACGATCTTCATCTGATTGCCTCCATTATCTCGCCTGAACGTCAAACCACTCAGTTGGCGGTTGGGCTCCTTCGCGCAAGCGCTCATCCGAACTGCTTCGCTTGAACGTCAAAGGGTTCGTTCATCTTGCTTGAATGTCGAATTATCTGGTTTGGCGGTTTGGCCTCTTCGCGCCCGCTCATCGGGGCGTCGTCGCAACCGCGGGGAATCATAGCACCGAGTGCGGACGGCGGCCACCGCCTGATTCCGTGGCAACGCGGAACGCTCACTCGATATCCACCACGCGGGTGAACTGATCGCTCACGGGTTTCGTGACCCGCGCCGAGATCACCCAGCGGCCCGCCATCTCGAGCTCCAGCGAGCCCTGGTACAGTCCCTCCCCAATGCGCTGGGCTTCCACCGGCAGCACGTGATGGGACAGCGGCATGGACGGCATGTCGGCATGCAGCGTGACTGCGGCGCCATCCACCCGCCGGCCCGTTCCGCGCTCCGTGAGCGCGACGGTGCAGCGCGCGCGCAGCCGCTGCGTGTCCGGTTTGCAGCTGATCTCGGCGCTGAGCGAGGCTGGCGCGGGAGCCGAGCACGCCGCTCCGAGCGCGGCCGCCACGATCCAGGCGCGCCTCATGCCGTCCGCGCGCGGCCCAGATAGGCTTCGGCCACGCGGGGGTCGCGTCCGAGCGCGGCGGGGGGCCCGTCGAAGATGACGGCGCCCGCGCTGAGCGCCACGACGCGCCCGCACAGGCGGCCAACCACGCCCAGCTTGTGCTCGACCACGATCACGATGCAGTCGGGGGCGGCCGCGCGGCCGATGAGGGTCACCATCGCGTCGGTGTCAGCGGGACCGAGGCCACCGCACGGCTCGTCGAGCAGCAGGAGGCGCGGCCCGGCGGCGAGCGCCCGCGCCAGCTCGAGCCGGCGCGCCTCGCCCGGAGCGAGTGTCTCGGCCAGATCGCCACGGCGTGAGCCGAGGTCCGCCCAGTCCAGCCACGGAGCCGCGTCGAGCCCGCGCCCGCAGCGGATGTTCTCCTCGACGGTCAGATGGGGAAAGAGGCGGGGCGATTGGAAGGTGCGGGCCACGCCGAGCCGCGCGACCGCCGCCGGGTTGCGCCGGCCGAGGTCGATCCCGCCGAGCTCGATTCGCCCGGCCGCGAGCGGCACGAGCCCGCTCACGGCGTCGAACAAGGTGGTCTTGCCGGCCCCGTTCGGCCCGACGAGGCCCAGGCGCTCGCCGGGCCGGGCGGTGAGGCTCACGCCGTCGAGCGCCCGCAGCGTCCCGAAGCTCACCACGGCGTGCTCCACTCGCAGCATCACGGCCGCCTCGCCCGAACCGCGCGTTCGAGGCGCCGCACCGTCCGCTCATCGAAGATGCCGCGAGGCCGGACGATCAGGAAGACGGCAACCAGCCCGCCGAAGATGATCATGCGATAGCCTGCGAGGAAGCGGAACGACTCGAGGACGCCGATGTCGAGCGTCACACCCAGGATCGGGCCGAGCGGCGTCCCGAGCCCGCCCAGCAGGCCGTACGCCAGGCTGTGAACGCCGAGCATGACATCGGCATGGCCCGGCTCCACATAGGTCGCGTAATGGGCGAACAGCCCGCCACCGAGACCGGCCAGCGCGCCGGCGGCCATTACGGCGCCCGCGGCGACGCGGGCTATGGGGACGCCAAGCGCCGCCGCGGCGTCTTCGTCGTCGCCGAGCATGCGCGCCGCTTCACCCCAGCGCGAGCGAAGCAGGGCGATCAAGCCGACGACCACGGCGGCGAGCAGTGCCCAGATGCCGGCGCCATAGAGCTCCATGGAGACGCCGCCCGTGAAGAGAGCGCGAATGCCGCGGAAGCCGTCGGGTCCGGCCGGACCCAGCAGATCGGGCCCGATCGGACGGCGGTATTCGAAGGCCAGCAGCGCCACCCGCGCGAGCTCGCCGAAGGCCAGAGTGCCGGCGGCGAAGTAGAGCCCGCGGACGCGCGCCATGGGGACGGCGAAGAGTGCGCCCGCCGCGGCTCCCGCGAGGGCGCCGACTCCCATCCCCAAGGCCAGCGGCGCGCCCCAGAGCGTCGTGGCCATGCCGGCCGCGTAGGCGCCGATGATGAAGAAGCCCTGCTGACCGAACGAGATACGTCCCGCGAGCAGGAGGACGTAGGCCGACAGCGCCACGAAGGCCTCGATGCCGATGCGGATCAGGAGTGACAGCGCGTAGTCGCTCAACCGCGATCTCCCGCCGCGGCGGCGCGCCCGCGCGCGGCCGCGACGACGAAGAGCAGGGCGTAGCCGGCCAGGTCCCGCCACTGTCCGCCCCAGTGCGACAGCGCTTCGGTCTCGACCACGCCGAGCGCCAGGCCGCCCAGGACGGCGCCCGTCAGCGAGCCGGCGCCGCCCAGCAGCATGGCGGTGAGCCCTTTGACCGTCGCCCAAAGCCCGAAATAGGGCGTGATCTGCTGCTGGCTCGACGCGACCAGGATGCCCGCGGCGCCCCCGACGGCCGAGGCGACGAGGAACGCCGTGGCGCCCACGGCCGCCACATTGATGCCCATGAGGGCCGCGCCTTCGTGCGAGTCGGTGACGGCGCGGATCGCGACGCCGAATCGCGTGCGATAGAGGAGCAGGAAGAGCGCGGCCATCAGCAGGGTCGCCCCGCCCCACATCAGCAGGCCGTCGGAGCGCAGCAGGATCGGCCCGAGCTCGAGCGTGGGCAGCCAGCCGGGGGCGGGGTAGGGCATGGTGCGGCTCGGCGCGATGAGCGTGACCAGCTCCTGGAGCTGCATGGACACGGCGAAGGACGAGATCATGGAGACGACCGGCGCCTGGCGCGCGAGGGCACTGAAGGAACACCGCTCGACGTAGAAGCCGGCGAGCACCGCGCCCGCCACCGTGAGCGCCGCCACGGGGAGCAGCGACCCCGGCCGGGCCCAATGCCAGAGGCTGCCGGCGTAGATGCCGACCAGCACGGTGGGGCCGAAGGCCAGATTCAGCCGCCGCAGAACACCGAAGATGAGGGTGAAGCCCAGTCCGAGCAGGGAGTAGGTGGCGCCCAGCATCACCCCGTCGGCCAGCGGCTGGAGCAGATCCGCCACGCGCGAGCGCTACCTTCCGGTCGACCCGGACAGCGCCGTCACAGTGCGCGGATTATCGGTCGTGGCATCGGGTATCGTCAACTGTCTGGGCATGAACAAAGAGCCGAACGGGCCTACAATCCTGGCCGAGGAGGACTGCCATGCCACTGCCGCCCCCCGAGTTCACGAAGGCTCTGCTCCAGGAGGCCCAGGAGACGCATCCGTGGCTCCACCATCGGCTCTTTGACATGATCTACCGCGGAGAGCTGAGCCCGCCTCGGCTCCGGAGCGTCATCCGCCAGCAGGGCTGCTTTTTCCTCGACACGCTCCGCCACGCGGCGTGGAAGATCATCTCGGTGGGGGGCTACACGCCGACCTTCGAGGACCTCGAGCGCCAGCGCGCCCTCATCCCGCTCGTCGTCGAGGAAGGCGGCGAGGACATGGTGGGCGGCAAGACCACGGCCCATGCCTATCTCTTCATCCGGCTCGCCGAAGCCCTCGGCGTCTCGCGGGACGAGCTCTTCTCGACCGAGTACCTGCCGACCACGATCATCGAAAAGAACGAGCTGTTCTTCCTCCAGCGCTCCGGAACGCTCGAGGCCCTCTGCGGCGGGAACATCGCCACCGAGTCCATCAACCCCATCCACATGCGCCGGATGGCCGAGGCGATGGAGAAGCACTATGGCGTCGACCGCGCGGCCCTCGATTTCTACTATGTCCACGTGGAGGTCGAGGCCGACCACGCCGAGCGCGCCGTCCGCATCTTGTCGAAGCTGGCCGTGAGCGACGAGGACCAGGCGCGGGGCCGGCTCGCCATGCGCCGTGCCATCACCGCCCGGCGCATCTGCGCCGATGGCATGCTCGACGCTTTCGCCTGAGGGGCGCCATGGAGTACAGGATGCTGGGACGCACGGGCCTGAGAGTTTCGGTGCTGGGCTTCGGCTGCGGCGATGTGGGCGGCATGATGGTGCGGGGCGCGCCGCTGGAGCGCGAGCGCGCCGTCGCCCGCGCCATCGAGCTGGGCATCAATTACTTCGACACCGCGCCGTCCTACGGCAACGGCCTGTCCGAGCAGCATCTCGGTCAAGCGCTGAAGGCGCTCAAGCCCACTGTCTACGTCGGGACGAAGTTCCGGCTGGCGGCCGACGACCTGACCAATATCCCCAGCGCGATCGGCCGGTCGCTGGACGCGAGCCTCGCCCGCCTAGGCCTGGAGCGCGTCGATCTCCTCCAGCTCCACAACGCGGTCGCTCCCGAGCGGAGCGGAAGAACGCTCGGCGTGGCCGACGTCCTCGAGCAGGCTATCCCCGCTCTCGACAAGCTGCGGCAGCGGGGCAAGATCGGCTTCTTCGGCATCACCAGCTTCGGCGACACCGGGGCCCTCCATCAGGTGGTCGACTCCGGGGCTATCGACACCGCGCAGGTGTTCCTGAACCTCCTCGACCCGAGCGCGGGATTCGAGCTGCCTCCAGGTTTCCCGGGCCAGGACTTCGGCCGTCTGCTCTCACGCGCGCGGGCGCAGCGGGTCGGCGTCATCGTTGTTCGCGTCCTGGCCGGCGGCGCGCTCAGCGGCACGCCAGCGCGTCACCCGATTGCCGCGCCCGCCGTCGAGCCGATCGCCACCGGTCCCGATTATGGGACCGACGTCGCCCGGGCCCGGGCCTTCGGGGCGCTGGTGGAGGAGGGCCACGCGGGGAGCCTCGTCGAGGCGGCGCTGCGCTTCCCGCTCGGCATCGACGGCGTCTCGACCGTTCTCCTCGGGTATTCCACTCAGGAGCAGCTCGAGTACGCGGCGGCGTCGATCGCGAAGGGCCCGCTTTTGCCGGCCGCGGTGGATGTCTTGTCCAGGCTCTGGTCCCGACTTGCCGGCGCCCGCTGAGAGACGGACCGACCGCGGGCGCTACCGGCTTTTGATCCCCAGATAGGCGCGGCTGATCGCCTCGTTGGCCGAGACCTCGGACGGAGTGCCGTGGAAGGCGACGCGGCCCTGCTCGAGGAGATAGGCGCGATGGGCGATGGCGAGCGCCAGCCGCGCGTTCTGCTCCACCAACAGGACGGTAATGCCCTCGCGGTTGAGCGATGACACGATCTCGAAGATCTGCTCGACGATCATCGGCGCCAATCCCAGCGACGGCTCGTCCATCATGAGCAGGCGCGGCTTGGCCATCAGCGCGCGCCCCACGGCCAGCATCTGCTGCTCGCCGCCCGAGAGCGTCCCGGCGGGCTGGTCCTTGCGCTGGCTCAGGATGGGGAAGCGGGAGAACATCGCCTCGAGGTCCGCCGTCACCGCCACACGCTCCCGTCCGAGCCGGCCGTAGGCGCCCGCCAGCAGATTCTCGCGCACCGTCATGTGGGGGAAGACGAGACGATTCTCGGGCACGAGCGCGACGCCGCTGGCGACGATGCGGTGCGGAGGCAGGCCGGCCAGCTCGCGGCCCTCGAGACTGATAGAGCCGGCGCGCGGGCTGAGAATGCCGGCGATCGTGTAGAGCAGCGTCGTCTTGCCGGCGCCATTGGGCCCCAGGATGCAGGTGATCTCGCCGGGCCGGGCGGTGAGGCTCACGCCCTTGAGCGCCTGGATCATCCCGTAGGAGGTCACGACGTCTTTGACGTCGAGCACGGGCTAGGGCTCCCGGCGGGTGCCGAGGTAGGCCTCGCGCACCCGCGCGTCGTCCTGCACCACCGCGGGCGAGCCCTCGCAGATCTTCTCGCCGAAGTTGAGCACGGCGACGCGATCGGCCACCGCCATGACCAGCTCCATGTGATGCTCGATCAGCACCACGGTCTTGCCGCGCTGCCGGAGCGCCTGGATGCGCTCGCTCAGATCGGTGACCTCCGCGGCGTTCATCCCGGCCGCAGGCTCGTCGAGCAGCAGCAGCTCGGGATCCGCGGCGAGGATCCGCGCCAGCTCGAGCCGGCGCTGCTCGCCGAAGGCCAGGCTGCCCGCCAGCTCGCCGCGCTTCTCGCCCAGCCGGCAGAACTCGAGCGTGGCTTCGATCTGCCGGAGGCGCTCGCGATCGGTCGTCAGCCACCGTATGAACCCGCGTCCCGCCGCACGGGCGCCCTGCGCGACCCAGAGGTTCTGCCACACCGTGAGTCCGCGAAAGAGACGGATGTTCTGGAACGTGCGCCCGATACCGGCTGCCAGCACCTGATGCGGCAGCCAGCCGGTGATGTCGCGCTCGCGAAAAACAATGCGCCCCGCGCTGGGCGGAAAGACGCCGGTGATGAGGTTGACCATGGTGCTCTTGCCCGAGCCGTTGGGGCCGATGAGGCCCAAAATCTCTTCGGCCGCCACGCGCAGAGCGACGCCATGCACGGCGCGGACGCCGCCGAAGTCCTTGGCCAGGCCGTCTATTGCGAGCATGGGATGGACCTAGGCCGTTCCTCTCGCGCGGCCTCTCAGTGCGGTCAGCCGGCGGATGAGCCCTGCGTCGATGAGGCCGTGCGGGCGGAGGTTCATCATGGCCACGATCAGGACACCGAAGAGCAGATTGCGCCAATCGCCCAGGAACCGGAGCCCGTCGATCAGCAGCGAGAAGAACAGGACGCCCGCCACCGGCCCGAGGAC
>WNGB01003620.1_pt1 | contig 44846 bp, 35 predicted proteins | sample 5400681 | NCBI WGS metagenome assembly WNGB01 (sample SAMN13153367, study PRJNA577476) | soil metagenome | isolation source: 115 cm soil or saprolite under grassland replicate 2 | place: USA:California | collected 2016-06-15 | reverse complement strand
TTGCGTCGTAGGTGCGGGCCTGACGCTGCTCGACCGCACCCGCGCCGCTCGTTTCGTGCCCTCGCCATTCGCGATGGGGCTTGCGTTCGTGTTGGGGGGCGCTCCGGCCTTCACGATGGCACTTGGAGCCCTCGCGCACATGGTCGCTCGACGCCTGCGCCCCGCCTGGACCGACGAGTATGCCTCGTCGATCGCGGCGGGGGGGCTCGTTGGCGAGGCGCTGGTGGGACTCCTCGTCGCGTCGCTGCTCGTGACCCGCGTCTTGGGGTAGCTATCTCAGCGTGATGTTCACCGCGTGGGAAAGCCCGTCGTGGAGGTCGACCCGCAGCTGCCACACCCCCTTCGACAGGTTCGATGTCGAGAGGTCGTAGATGTAGATCCGGCCGCACGTATCGTAGCGGAACAGGTTGCCCTGATTGGCCCCGCCCGACGAAACGGCCGGCTGCTCCGCTCCGGGGACACCGTTGGTCACCGGCGCGAGGAACAGATTCGCGACGGCGGTCGTGATGCCCGAGCTCAGACGGAACTTCACCGGCACGCTGCTTCCCAAGCTGAATTTCGAGCTGCCGTTGTTGTTGATGGGCGGCAAGAAGCCCGTCCATCGGTAATGGACCTGCACCGTGAACGTCGCCGTAGCCTTGTTGCCGCTGGCGTCCTCGGCGGTGCAGGTGACGGTCGTCGCTCCGAGTGGGAACACGCTGCCGGACGGAGGCACGCAGCTCACCGGGATCGTGTTGCCGAGAGCGTCTTTGGCTGACGCCTGATAGGTCACGACCGCTCCCGCCGGACTCGTCGCGTCGACGAGAGGCCCCGGCGACGGCACGGTGATCGTGGGCTGCCCCTGGATCTTGACCGTCACCGTGAACTTGGCGTGGGTAACGTTGGGGGGCGTGGCCAGGTCAGCGGCCGAGCAGGTGACCGTCGTCGTTCCGACCGCGAACTGCGATCCCGATGCCGGCGTGCAGGTCACCGGCACCGGGCCGTCGATTTGGTCGATCGCCGTCGGGGGTGAATAAGTCACCACAGCACCAGCTGGACTGGTCGCATCGATCGTCGTGTCCGGCGGCACGTTCAGAAGCACCGGGCCCGCTGTGCCGAGGACGGTGACGGGGAAGCTCGTCGTCGACGTATTGGCGTGGGGATCGGTCGCCGTGCAGTGGACCGTCGTCACGCCGATGGCGAACGTCGAACCGGATCTCGGAAGGCAAACGACGTTTACGCCGTCGAAGTGGGTGTCACCAGCGGCATTCTTCGCCAAAGGTCGCTGGTAGTACACGACGGCTCCCGCCTGCGACGTCGCGTAGACGGTGATCGGGTTGCCAATCGCCGCCGTCGGCCCGGGGACGCTGGAAGCAAGAAATAGAGGCGCCACCAGGTCGCAACCCGGCGTCCCGCAGGGAGCATTGAAGGCTCCAACGAACAAATTCTGATTGCCCACGATCTCCGGGTTCGTATTGATGAGCTGCTGATCATCGAAGAGCATCGAGCCGTCGAATCCGCCGCTCACGAACACCTGCCCTGCGTGGCCGACGGCGAGTGCATCGGTGCCGCCGGCGGTGACCAAGGAGAGCTGCTTGGCCCAGATGAAACCGCCGTCGGAGGGGCGGCGCGCGGTGAGAAACGAATCGGGGCTGCCCCAGCTATCGAAAGCATGCGCGCCGAAATCGGGCGCGGTGCCGTCGCCCACGAAGCCTCCGCCGACGATGAGGTTACCGTCCACGTCGAGATGCACGGAGACGGGAATGACGTCGCCGGCGACGAAGAAGGGGGGGAATGATCCGTCGACGTCTCCGTTCGGCGCGAATTTGACGACGAAACCGCCGGGGCCGACGAGCGTGCCGGTCCCGAAATCCGCCGCGCTACCGGTGATGCCGCCCACGTAGGCGAAGCCGTTCTTGTCGGTCGCGATCCCGGTGAATCGGACCCCCAGCGGGGCTACGATCGCGGCGAGCGCCTTGGTCGCGATCGCCGCCGCGGCGGCGTCGAACTCGGTGGTGCCGCGGGTGAAGAGCACCGAGCCCGTCGGCGAAATCCGGTAGAGGTTGCCGATGTCGATGAAGTGGACATTTCCGCTCGTGTCGACGCCCATCGACCCGAAGGTCAGGTCGGTTGCGGTGCTGATCGGGTCGAGCGCGATGTCCCATTGGAACCCGCCGTCGGCGGCGTTCAGCTTGGTCACGCGCGTCTGGTTGGCGGCCGCCGACTGCGGATCATAAGCAAGGATGACATCGCCCGCGCCGTCGGTCACCACCGGTCCGGCGATGCCTTCAATCACGTTGGGGAAATCTTGGATCCACAGCATCGTTCCCGCGGGATCGAGCTTGCCGACCCACAGCGGGCTCGAGTTCGCAACGACGATGTTTCCGTCCTTGTCGCTGGTCACCGCGCGAAGCAACGTGGGCAGAGTCGGATCGATCGTGCTGAGTGCGGGGTCGATGCTGATGAACTGGGAAAAGTCCGGGGTGCCGTCGGTGCGGTAGCCCGCAAGAATGGACTTGTTGTTGGGAGGGAGCGATCCTGTCTCGGTGCCGAAGTCGATGCCGCCGAGCGAACCAGGAATGAAGTCGAGCCCACGGACGACGGTGTCGTCGGGCCTGACGGCGAGCCGCCGCCCGAAGTCGACCGATTGTCCGAACTGCGTCGCTTCGAAGCACCGCCCTGGGATCGTGCAGCGTATCTCGTGTAGGTCCACGTTCGTGGCCCACGTCCCTGGGTGACAGTCGTCGGGGCAGTTGGTTGCATCCTCCATCACGGCGCCCGGCGCGTAGATTTGGCTGGGCACGCTGTGCTCACAGACATGATTGCCGCACACCGTGAGAGGCTTCTTGAGATAGACGGTGAGAACTTCGGTGTACACGACTCCGTCCGCTCCCGTGCAGTCGTGGACCGCTTGGTTCGGCGCCGCATCGACGCCTGCGCACGCCGGCTTCTCCGAAGTGCAGGTATCCCAAGACGACAGGATCGGCTGCGGATTGACGGTCGTCGAGCTCGGATCGCCGGTGAAAACGAGGCAGCCATCGCCTTGGCTGGAGCAAAAGCGCTTGGTCAGCTGCGGAATGTTGCTGCCCGGTCCCGCGCACGCGTAGTACTTCGGGGCGTTGATGAGCGTATTGTCGGGCGTAGCCGCGGTCGCGAAGATGTTGCCGAAATAGGCTCCCTCGCGCATTGGAAAGAGTGTCGGCTCGTCGAGGCTCGGGTCGGAGCTGGTCGATAGCTCGAGATATTGGGTACGGTTGTAGGAATCGGTGTCCCCGTTGGCGAGAAACAGCGAGCGCGGAGCCCGCAACGAGATTTCCACGTGCGCGCCATACGCGTTCGTGCGCGCGAGCAGGCACGCCGAGACCCACTTCTTGCACGCGTCGTTGCACGTGCCCCCCTCTTGCCCCCACTCCGGTGCCAGCCCGAGCTGCCCATCGAAGGTGACGTCCTCGCCATTGATCGGCAGGATCATGTGCTGGTCGGGGCGCATCGCGCAGGAGTACGCGTAGCGCACGAACTCGACGGCGTTGGGATCGCTCTCCATGATCTGCATCGTGGAGAGACCATTTTCGGTGAAGCCGTTCTCGGTGAAGCCGTTCTCCGTGAAGCCATTTTCGGTGAAGCCGTTCTCGGTGAAGCCATTCTCGGTGAAGCCGTTTTCGGTGAAGCCATTCTCGGTGAAGCCGTTCGTCGATAGCCCGTTTTCGGTGAATCCGTTGTGCGTGATGAGCCGGCTCTGGGAGCTTCCCATCCCGCTGCCCGACGAATTTCGGCCAGAACAGCCCGAAGCCGCCACGATCATCATTGCCAACAGAGCTATTCGGCCTGCCATCGAGCCACGCGGTGCACGGAGGGATTTCATCGGTCGATTCCTCACAGGAGCGGTCAAACTGCTACTCTGGTCCAAATAGGCTCAATATCAGTTTTTCTCTTCCGACGTAAGCAAAAGTATTGAACATAGCCCCGGCAGATTTTGCGCGAGGAGCGGTGCTCTTCACATGTAGCCGTTATTTTTTGGATTTAGGCGCTGCGACTCGACGACGAAAAACGGCAGGTGCTAGTCGTCAGTCCAGCGGGCTGCGAGGGCGAGCGTCTCCGCGTTTTCTTCCACGCGCTCGAGAAAGCTCTGGCGACGTGACACGTCCTGTATCTTCGCCGCACGCGCCAGCACGATGCTCCGGGCTTCGGCGATGGCGATCCGGGCGGAGGGATCGCCGAACGCGTCGAGAGCCTCGGCGTAGGTGAGGCGAACGAGCACTTCGCCTTCTTCGAGCGCGCCGAGCGAGCGAAGAAGCTCCATCGCGCTCCGGGCGTGCTCGAGCGCTTCGTCGCGCATGCCTTGGGCCAGCAGCGTTCGCGCGAGGACGGCGACGGCCATGGGCCTGCTTCCAGGAGCGACGTCCAAAAGATCCAAGCCGCGCTTGGCGGCGCCTTCGGCCGCGGCGAACTCGCGCTGTCGGAGCAAGATCCTCGCTAGATACGTCTGCGCCAGGCCCTCGACGCGCCGCTGGCCCTGGGCATGTAGCGCTTCCGCGGCTTCGATCTCGACAGCCGCTGCTTCGCTCAACTTGCCGAGGCCCAAGAGCGCGAAGCCTAGGTTGTGCTTGACCTGTGGAATGCTCGTATGAAGACCCATTCTCTCGGCATCGGCGAGCGATTGACGAAAGAGCCGCTCGGCTTCTTCGTAGGCTCCGAATTCGAGCAACACGAAGCCGAGATCGGTGCGGGTGATGGATGCGTTGCGAAGATCGCCCGCCTGTTCGAACGCGGCCACCGCCTTTTCGAGCCGCTGCGGAGCTTCGGGACTTCCCTTGTAGAATGCCCAGATCGCCTTCGCTCTGTTCACGACGCCGTCGACCCGCGGGTCGGCGGCCGCGCGCACGCGCGCGAGCTCTTCGAGGATGCCCTCGGCCACCGCGTACTTGCCGGCATGGAGAAGCATGGTGGCTCCCCAGGCGCGCGCCATGTCGCGCGCTGCCGAAGACGGATGGTCGACCGAGTCGCTGCCGAGACTTTCCACGATCTGCAACACGCGATCCGGCTTTCCGACCTTGTGCGCCGTGATGATGGCTTCCCTCGCCGCGCCGTACCAGGGCGCCTCGGCTTTCGGCAAAAGCTCCATGGCTTCGGTCGCCAGCCGCAGGGCTTCCGCATTTTCGCCTCGCCAGTTTCGCGCCTCGGCCTGCAGAGTTCGCAAAAGGCCCAGCGTCGCTCCCCGTGCGCCGCAAGCGATGCCGCGATCGGCGCGACGCAAGGCGCCTTCGAGATCGTTACCTTCGAGGGCTTGCTCGGTTGCGCGCGGATACCACTTGAGCGCACGGTCCTCTGCGGCTCCCCGTTCGAAATGTTCGGCGAGGGTCATGGCATCGCGCTCGCCCATCCGTTCCAGCCAATCGCCGGCCAACCTATGCCCGAGGGTGCGATCATCGGGCGTGAGCATCGCGTACGCTCCGTCGCGCAAGAGCGCGTGGCGGAAGGCGTACTCGCTCTCGTCGGGAAAGCGGCCGGTGGCGCGCTTCGATACGAGCTCCTGCTCGGTGAGCTCGTGGAGCCATTCGGCCACGCGTGCCTGATCGCCGAGAAGCGCGGCAGCACTGCCTTTCCAGAAGGTCTGCCCGAAGACGCTGCCCGCGCGCAGAATTCGGCGAGCTTCGGGGTCGAGCTTTTCCAGCCGCGCTTGCACCATCGCGACCACCGTTTCGGGCAGCGACTGCTCCCGCCCGTCGGCGACGGCGCGGATGAGCTCCTCGAGATAGAACGCGTTCCCATCGGCCTGCGCAACGATCTTGGCGACCGTCCCAGCGGGCAGGTCGGGTCCGAGCACCTGACGAACGAGCCGCTCGCCCGCTTTCTTGGTGAGGCCTCCGAGCCGGACTTCCTGAACTTCGCGGTCGGCCCAGAGCTTCGGAAAAAGATCGTGGACCTCGGGCCGCGCGAGCGCCAGGACCATGAGCGGACGATGCCGCAAGTGGCGGAGGGCGGCGTCGACGAGCTTCACGGTCGGAAGATCGCCCCAGTGCAGGTCCTCGAGCACCAACACCACCGGCGCCGCCGCGCATTCGGCTCCTACGAAATCCTCCCACGCGCTGCGCATCTGATCGCTCATCAGCATGGGATCCTGCCGCGCCGCGCGGAGCTGCACGCTGTCGTCGTCGGGAAAAGGCGTACCCATGAGCTCACCGAGAAACTCGGTCACCCGCCGCTGCTCGCTCGGCGGCACACGTCGGGTCACCCGCGCACGAATGTTCGCTTGCCGCTTTTCGCGGGGCTCCGCCTCCGAAATGCCGCATGCCCGCCGGAGCATCTGCGCCACGAGCCCGAAAGGGGACCCGGCGGTCATCGGATCGCCGCGCCCAGTCCAGATTTCGACGGACGATGTGTCGCCGGCGGAGAAGCGGCGCAGTCTCGTCATCAGTTCATTGCGCACGCGCGACTTGCCCGCTCCGGCGGCGGCGGTGACGAGCACGGCGCGCGCCACGGGCTCTCGCGAACACTCCGCGAAGATCGCTTCGAGCGTGGCGAGCTCGCGTTCGCGACCGACGCAAGAAGTGGACTTGCCGAGCAGCGTGCGCGGCTCTTCGTCCAGCTCGCGCTCGCCGGCCAGCTCCAGCCGCCCATCGATCTCGCGCACGTCGAAGCGCGCGGACAAGAGGCCCGCGGTGAGTTCGTCGACCACGATGGCGTTGGTCTGGGCAGCGGGCGCGTCCTCGACGAGTAGGCGCGTGGCCCGATCGATCGCTTCGCTTGCCAGCAGCGAACCGAGCTCGCCGCGCCCGGTCGTGAGCGACATGTACCGTATCGGTAGGGCCGCGGAGAGAGCGAGGGCACATTGCGCCGCTTGCGCGGCAAGATCGCTGGCGACTGCCTTACCCGCCAAGACGGCGATGAGAGTACCGTCGGCCAGCGACTCGAGGCGCGCGCCTCGCGAGTCGACTACCGAGCGGAGTTCGCCGAGCTGAGCCTGGTCGGTGGCCCCCGAGCTAGACGCGGCGGGCGGGATGAGCACGACAGCGAGGGTGCGCTGCTCGCTTCGGGTGAGCGACGGTTGCGCGTACGTGATCTCCGGCGTGCGGTCGTCGAGCCCGGCAAGCAACGTGACGAGCTCGGAGGCGTCGCGCGGCCTGCCCTCTCGATGCTTGGCCACCATGCGCTGAACGAGCCCGTCGAGATCGGCGGGGACATCGGGCAGGATCTCGGAGACGCGTGGAACGTCGTCCACCAGAATCTTGGCGAGGATCGCCATGACGTGCTCGGCTTCGAAGGCACGCCGGCCGGTCAAACATTCGAAAGCCATGCAGCCGAGTGCGAAGATATCCGCTCGAGCGTCGATGTCCTGCTCTCCGCGCGCCTGCTCCGGTGCCATGTAGCCGGGCGTTCCGACCATCGCGCCGGCGCGCGTTCGCGTTGCTTCGCCGATCCGAGCCACACCGAAATCGAGGATTTTGGCCCTATTGATGGAACCATCGGGGAGAAACACATTGGCCGGCTTCAGGTCGCGATGGATGACGCCGCGGCCGTGTGCGCCGGAAAGAGCGGAAGCTACGCTGCGGAGCAGCGCCACCGTTTCATCGACGAGGAGCGGGCCACGCGAAAGCCTTCGCGACAGGTCCTCTCCCTCGAGCCACTCCATGGCCAGGTAGATCTCCTGAGAGGGCGTGAGTCCATGGGCCACGTATCGGACGATTCCCGGGTGCCTGAGGTCGGCGAGTGCGACGGCTTCGCGCATGAACCGCTCGCGGCCGCCCTCGCTCGGTCCTCGCAGCAGTTTCACTGCGACGGTGACCTCATCGAGACGGTCATGGGCTTGCCAGACTTCGCCCATCCCGCCCGAACCGGCGATCCGCAGAAGCTCGAAGCGATCGGCTACGACGTCACCCGGCTGCACGGTTTGGCCCTTATCGACGGAACCGCGTCACGCCGACTCGCGAAGTTCCGCGCGCTTGTAGTGACCAGTGATGACCGCCTCGTCCGGCTCTCCCATTTCTTCCAGCCATTGCGCCGCGAGGGAATGACCGAGCGCGCGATCCGCGTTGGTCAGCATCGCATAGGCCCCCTCCCGCACCATCGGCTCGCAGAAGACGTATTCTTCTTCATTCGCGAACCGCGACGTCGACTGCTTGGTGACGATCTTCTGCTCGACGAGCTCGGCCAGCCAGTCGGCCACCGTGGGCGCGCCTCCCAATAAGGCGACCACGGCGCCTCGCCAGAACGTGTGTCCGAAAATACTTGCGGCGCGCAGCACGCGGCGAGCCTCGGGGTCGAGCTTCTCGAGCCGGGCGTGCACCATCGCCAGCAGCGTATCGGGAATCGCGTCCCGCTGCTCGGATGCCGCGCCCATGAGCTCCTCGAGATAGAAAGGATTACCTCCTGCAAGATCGAGGATTTTGCTGCGGGCTTCGCTGGTCAGCGTGTCGCCCAAGGCGTCTTGCACGAGGCGCCCGGCCGCGCTTTTGGTGAGCGCCCCTAGGCGGATCTCCTCGAGCTCGCGATCGACCCACAGTTTCGGAAAGAGATCGTGCACCTCCGGCCGGGCGAAAGCGATCACCATCAGCGGCGCATCGCGCAGGTCCCGCAACGTCGAGTCCAAGAGCTTCACGCTCGGTAGATCGCCCCAGTGCAGGTCCTCGAGCACGAGCACGACAGGCCCCGCCTCACACGCGGCGGCGAGAAAGTCGGTCCACCCGCGGTGCGGCTCTTCCGGCTTGGGAGGCGGGCTGCTTCGCACCGTGCGTTGATCGCCGTGGAGCGCTTGCGGCGGCGGCGCTCGCACGAGATCACCGAGATCGATCGCTTCTGCCTCATCGGCTTGGCGGGCGAAGCGGGCCGCGAGCTTGTGCTCTTGCAAGTCGTCCGAATCCCCATCGGAAATGCCGGCCGCGTCGCGCATCAACTGGGAGATCAAGCCGAACGGCGAACCCGCGCTCAAGGGATCGCCGCGTGCAACCCAGATCTGTGCACGGCCGTCTCGGGCGAGCTGTTCGAGAAGCTCGGCGCGCAGGCGCGACTTGCCCGCACCGGCCGGCGCCGTCACGAGGACCGCGCGAGCGATTGGCTCATCGATGCACTCCGTGAAGATGCCGTGAACAGCGGAGAGCTCGCGCTCGCGGCCGACGAACGAACCCATGGCCGGCCGAGCCATACGCGTCGGCCGTTCGCCCCGAAGCTCCAGTTCGCGCTCACCTCGACTGATCTCGAAGCGATTACCGAGCAGCCTGGCCGTCAAATCATCGACGACGATGCGCGGGGCGGAGCCAGCTGTTGGCTCGGTGCCAGTGGGGAGGAGCCGCGCCGCTCGCTTGACGACTTCCGGCTCCGCGCGTGTCCCGAGCTCGGTACGCGCACCGATTTCCCGGCGTCCGGTCGCCAGCGCCATGGGTCGTCCGGGCAGCACGCCCGCGAGCGAAAGCGCGCAACGTGCGGTCTGAACGGCGCGATCGCTCGGCATGCCCCCGGGTGGCAGGCCGAGGATGAACGACTCGCTCGCGAACCTCTCGAGCTTCGCCCCGGTTCGCTTCAGCAGCAAACCGAGATTGCGAGTGGGGTCGACTTCATTGGGGCTGATTTCGGTCCGCTCCAGGATGGTGGTCGGAGGAACCTCGGATGTGTCGGTCCCGCCTACCAGCAAGACGGTGACGATTCGCTGTTCTCCCCTGGTCAGAGCCGAACGGCGCCAGGTGTCGTTCGGGATTTCTGGCGATACCTCGAAGTTCGACAGCGCGGCTGCGATCTCGGCCGCGTCACGAGGACGATCGCATCGGTCCTTGGCCATCATCTGCTTGATGAGCGCGTCGAGCTCGCGCGGCACCTCGGGAGCAAGCTCGCGCGCGGAAGGGGCTTCGTCCTGCATGATGCTGCGGAGCACCGCCAACACCTGCACCCCCCCGAACGGACAGCGGCCGGTCAGGCATTCGAATGCGACGCAGCCGAGGGAAAAGAGGTCGGCGCCGGCGTCGATTTCGCGATCGCCGCGCACTTGCTCGGGCGCCATGTAGGCCGGCGTGCCGAGCATCCACCCGTTGCGCGTCCACGTTCCGGTCCAGTTCTTGATGCGGGCAACGCCGAAGTCGACGAGCTTGACCGCCTCGATCGATCCGCCGGGCAAAAAAAGGTTGCTCGGCTTGATGTCGCGATGAACGATGCCGCGGGCGTGGGCCACCGAGAGCGCTTCGGCCACCTGCCGCAACAGCACGATGGTGCCGTCGACGGTGAGCGGGCCGCGCAGCAGCGTTTCTGAAAGATCTTCCCCCTCCAGCCACTCCATTGCCAGGTAGAGCTCGCCGCTCGACATTTCGCCGTGCGCCACGTAGCGAACGATGCCAGGATGATCGAGCTGCGATAGCGAGACCGCTTCGCGCAGGAAGCGACTGACGCCGGCGTCCTCGTCTCTCGCCAAAAGCTTCACGGCCACCGGTAAGTCACGGGAGCGGTCCCACGCCCGCCAAACCTCGCCCATCGCCCCCATTCCTGCCAATCGCTCCAATTCGAATCGATCGGCGATGACTTCACCCGACTGCATTGCACCCAGTATCGCCGCAGCGAAAGCGGCGGTCCACTCTCGCGGACGGCGCTTTGGCACTATCGCATTGAAACGGGGGGAGCCGCGGCGCTCGTCGAGGACGAAAGGAGCTGAAAATGGGCGACGTCCGAACATCTTTCGCTGATCGCCCGCATCAATCTCAGGCGATTGTCGCGCACTTTGGCGTCGTCCACCATCACGTAAACGTCTTCGAAGAAGCGATGCAGTCCCGGTGCGAAATCCGCTATGGCGGCGAACGCTTGGGACCAATCTTTCTTCTGCCTGGCGCGGTCGAGCCGGGTGCCGAGATCGGCGAACGCCGCGAAGAGGGCGGCTTCGGTGGGCGGCCCATCGGTCGAAACTTCGCCGGGCGAAAGCGGCGGGCCGGGAGGGGCTTCCTTGGCAATGTTGGTGGCCCTCTTGAAGACCTCGCCTGCCCGCGCCCGCACCTCGGGGTCGAGCGCCGTCAGCGCGACCGCGCGAGCATGCACGTCACTGGGTCGATCGGCGTCGCTCGCCAGGCACGCATCCACCACGTCAGCCGGTAGATCGGCGGAAAGCAAGCCGCGTAGGCGGTCGCGAAAAAAATCGTCGAGCTTGGTTTCGAGCTCGGGCAGGCCGAGCTCGAGCTTGGTGCCCTGAAAGCCCTCGTAAGCTTTCCTCACCGCGGCGCGCAGCGAAAGGTCGTAGCTCTGCGCCATGATCGTGCGAAGAATGCCGAGGGCGGCGCGGCGAAGCGCGAAAGGATCGGCCGCGCCGGTGGGGGACATTCCGACCGAGAAGCAGCCGGTGAGGGTATCGAACCGATCGGCGAGAGCCACGATGGCCGCAGCATCGGATGGCGCCGTCGCGTCCCTCGCGCCCCGTGGGGCATAGTGATCGCGAATGACATCGGCGACCAGGGATTCGATGCCCTGCGCCAGCGCGTACTCCCGGCCCATGATTCCCTGCAGATCGGGAAATTCGCCGACCATGAGCGACACCAGATCGCACTTCGCGAGATGGGCACCCGTCGTGGCGGCATCGACGAGGGGCGCCGCCAACCCGAGCAGCGCGCCGAGCTCGCGCGTCAACTTCTCGATTCGCTCGGATTTGGCCAGCATGTGCCCGAGGCGATTCTGAAAAACGATTCCCGCGAGCTTGGCGCGTCGTTCGGCGAGTGGGATCTTGCGATCCTCGTCGTAGAAGAACCGCGCGTCGGCGAGTCGGGCTCGCATGACGCGATCGTTTCCCTTGCGCACGTTTTCGGCGTGCTCCGCGGTGTTGACCACCGCCAGGTAGCGCGACAGGAGCGCCCCACCTGGCGCTCGCACTCCGAAATAACGTTGGTGCCCGCGCATGACCTCGAGAATGACCGTTTCCGGCAACGAGAGGTACGGAGGGTCGAAGTTTCCCACCAGGATGTGCGGTTCTTCCACCATGCTCGAGTTCTCTCCGACCAAGAAGTCGTCCTCGATGAGGACCCCGCCCGCGGCTCGCGCAGCGGCGAGGAGGCGCTCCATCATGACCCGCTCGCGCTCTTCGGGGTCGGCCAGCACGTGTGCGCCGCGCAGGCGCGGCAAGTAATCGGAAGCGCCGCCGAGTTCGATGCGCCCGGGCGAGAGGAAACGATGGCCGCGCGTCGATCGGTCGCTGCACGCGCCGGCGAACTCGATGGGAACCAGGTCGCCCCCATAGAGCGCGACCAGCCAATGGACGGGTCTTCCAAACGTGGTTTCGCCGGACCCCCAACGCATCGACTTGCGAAACGGTATCTCGGAGGCGAGCTGGGCGAGAGCAGGCCCGAGGAGAGCGGTCGTCGATTGCCCCTTCGCCTTGCGTGTTCCGGCCAGGTATTTCCCTTTCGGCGTTTCGATCGTCCGCAGGGCTGCCACTTCGCATCCCAGCTTTCGCGCGAAAGCTTCGGCCGCCTTGGTCGGCTTCCCCTCGCGATCGAACGCCGCGCTTGCGGGCGGTCCGGTGAGCTCTTCCGACAAATCGGGCTGGCGATCGGCGAGCGCTTCGACGACGAGGGCGAGTCGACGAGGCGTTCCGTAAGCGCGCACCTTGGCGTACGTGAGCCGCAGCTCTGACAGTCGCTTCTCCGCGAGACCAGGCAATGCCGAGAGCGCGCCGGCGACGAACGACGAAGGCAGTTCCTCGACACCGATTTCGAAAAGCAGGTCCTGTTTCATGTCGGCGCAGCCGGCACGCTAGCGACCGGGGGGAAGACAAGCAAGAGCACTGCCAATCCGCGGTTGGCAGATGCCAGTTGCACCTCTCGTCGAACGGCAGGCCAATCCAGCGGTCTTGCAGAAACCCGGGGTTGGATCGAACTTTGCTTCAGAACTTTGCTAGAGGACGACGCATCATGAGCACCTTCTCCCGTGGGATCGCGGCGCACGAGTTGAACACTGGTCGCGGCCTTCTCCTGCCTTTTGCCGTTGGCGCGGGGGTGGCGACGGTGCTCTTGGTCGTGCAAGGTCCGTGGCCGTCGCTTGGGTCGCGTGCCCCTTCGGCTCCCCGCATTGTCGCGATCGAAACGGCACCCCTCGAGTCTTCCCCCCCGGTGCAGCGCAAGCTCGACTGGGAACCGCCTCCACCTCCAGTGGACGAACCCGTCGAAGCGCTGAAGCGAGCGCCGGCGTCTGTGCCACCCACCAAGAAGAACGTCACCCGCGCTTCACCGCCGAGCGCGCCGACTTCGCCGGCGTCCAAGGAGTCTCCGCCCAACGTCTTCCAAGATAGGACGTGAGTCGGGTAGCCAATGAGCGAATCGAATTCTTCTTCCAACGGTGACCCGCGCGACGAGACGTCCGTCGCCCGTCCTGACGCCAACGAGAGCGGCGCCCAGAGCTCGCCAGTTCGCGTGGGAGACGTGCTCGGCGGCAAGTACCACGTCGAGCGAATGATTGCCAAAGGCGGCATGGGGGTGGTGGTCGCCGCACGCCATCTGCAGCTCGAAGAACGCGTTGCGATCAAGTTCTTGCGGGAAGAGCTGCTCGGGGACGGGGACATCGTCGCGCGTTTTGCGCGCGAAGCGCGCACCGCGATCAAAATCAAGAGCGAGCACGTGGCGCGCGTCATCGACGTCGGCTCCCTCGACAGCGGTCTGCCGTATATGGTGATGGAGTACCTCGAGGGGGAGGACGTGGCGGAATGGCTGCGTTCGCGCGGACCGCTGCCTCTCGGACAGGCGGTCGAGTTCATGCTGCAAACGTGCGAGGCCATTGCCGAAGCGCACGCTCTCGGTATCGTCCACCGCGATCTCAAGCCCGCCAATCTCTTCGTGATGCGTCGTGCCGACGGGCTCTTCGCCGTGAAAGTGCTCGACTTCGGAATCTCGAAAGTGACGACGCGCGGATTGAGCACCCACACCGCGGGCCTGACCGGCAAGAGCATGGCGCTCGGTTCGCCCTCGTACATGTCGCCCGAGCAGTTGGCGTTCGGCAGCACCGTCGATCCGCGTGCCGACGTGTGGGCGCTGGGAATCACGCTATTCGAAATGCTGACCGGCGCCATGCCTTTTCATGCCGACACCACGCCCCACCTCTGCGGGCAGATCCTGCGCGATCCACCGCCGCCGCTGCGACAGCTCGTTCCGGATGCTCCACAAGCCGTCGAAGCGATCATCAACAAGTGCTTGGAGAAAGATCGCGAACGGAGATTCCAAAACGTCGGAGAGCTCGCGCTCGCCCTTTCGGAGTTCGCTCCCGAGCGCGCGCGGGCATCGGCGCAGCGAGTCGTGCGCACCGTCCGCGCTGCCGGACTCGGCGGGGACATTCCCCCCGACTCGGAGCGGACGGCGCTCGCGGCGCAACCAGCGACGCCGCGCAAATCCACCCGCGTTGCATGGGATCAGGTCACCGAAGTGGCGCTTCCCAAGCGCCGCCGCATGTTCGCGTTCGTCACCGTGGGCACGGTGGCCACTGCCATCCTGGCCGTGCTCGTTCGCATCGGGTTTCCGAGCGCGACCGACGCCGCGCAGCCGCGTATTCGGCAGCTCGATACTCCTTCCCCCGCTTCGGCAACGCCGGTTCCCGAACCATCTCCGCCAATCGTCGCGAGCGCGGCGCCGCCGGCATCCGCGCCGCTCATCGCCGCGCCGCAACCTGCGCCTCGCCCCGCCGCGAAAGCAGCCTCGAACGCCGGCTCCGCGCCGGCAAAGACGAGCCCCCGCGCGACCCCTTCCGTTACCGCCACCGGAAAGCCCACGGCCGCACCGCGCAACGGTCGACCCAGCGTGTACGACGATCGCACCTGACCGACATTTCTCACTAAGGTCGCCAGGTCTTGTGGCTGGCCAGGTTGCTAGCAGGAAACCCCTAGGCCGCTTCGGTCACGGTGACCTTGAGCCCCCAGCGCTTCGAGGCGTCGAACGAGGCGCTTGGCGACCTTGGTGGAGTCACGACGATCGAGGAAGGCGCCGCCAAGGTCGCGATACTCGGTGCCGGTAGTGAGCATGTGAAAAACGGCCGTGAGCATCGAGGCCGCGACGGCGATGACCGCCTTCATGGACCCGACGCGTGACTTGAGGCGATGAAATTGAGCGCGCAGGTAGGTGTCCTTGGTCCGTGTCGCCGCCCGAGGCGGCCGCTTCGCGAACGAGCTGCTTGCGCGTTCGCATCAGCGCGCGCAGGTCTTGGACCGGCGTCGGCGGGACGAAGCTGCCGCGGATGAGACCGTGCGCAAGCAGGTCGGCGATCCACGTCGCGTCGTTGACGTCGGTCTTGCGCCCCGGCACGTTCTTGATGTGCGCCGCGTTTGCGAGCACGAGCTCGAAGCTCGGTTCGAGCACATGCCACACCGGCTTCCAGTACACACCTGTCGCCTCCATCGCGACGTGCGAGCATCCCTGCTCTTCGAGCCAGCCGGACAACTCGAGTAGCCCCTTCGTCGTCGTCTCGAACGTGCGTACTTCTTCGGTGACCTTGCTGTCCTCGACGATGCGCGTGCATGCGACCACCGAGTGCTGGTGCACGTCGAGGCCAGCGCACCGCTTGAACATCAGCTCCATATACGACTCCTTTGCTGCGGCGGCGTGGGATCCCCGAAGGACGGAATCTAGCAGGCGTGCTCCGGAGCCTTGCGGCTTGTGGCAACAATTCGGTGTGCGCGTGGAATCCCGGGTCCGACTAGCTATCGGGCTCGTAGCACCATAGTAACCCCGACCTCTGTGCCGTCGCGTCGCGCAGCATGCCACGCCGCCGCCCCGGTTTCCCGCATCGGGCGTCGGGCATAGCCCGGTGGGGGGCTAGCTAGTAAGCTAGCTTGCCGTGGTCGCGAGACATCATCCGCCTCTTCGAGTCGGTCGCGGCGATCATCGATTACCACGTTCCTCTCAAGACGAGGGACCCCGGGCCGATGCCCAGTTGCGCCGTCGTGCCGCGGGGGACGTCGGGGGCGGCGGTTACCCACAACGCCGCGCCGGCCGCGAGTCCCGCGGCTCCCGTGATGAACGCGACCGTGGAAATGTTCCCGGCGACCAAGGCTTCGCTTCTCAGGTCGACGCCGCGCTCGGTCGAGCATGTCGACCCGTCGCAGAACTGAGATGCTTCGTCGTGCTTCGATTTCGAAACGAGACCAAATACGCTGCCGACGACGAGACCAGCGATGCCCACCCCGCCGGCGACGAGGGCGCCGGTCCGTTGCGTGCCGAGTCCCCCTGTTTCGTCCGACGGTGCGCGCCCTTGTTGCTGCACGGGTGCGGCCGGCTCGAGCTCGGGTACCGACACGGTCTGTGTTTCGGGCTCACGCCGAAGGGTCACGATCGTCTCCCACACCTTGCGTCCTGGCGCCGACGCCAGGACGCGGTGAGGTCCAGGATCGGCGGGAATGGGCGTGCCCCACTGGGCTTTTCCTATGCGCGCCCCATCGCGCTGGACTTCGAGGCCGGGGGTTCCGTCGCTCGCCACTTGGATGACGATGTGCGAAAGATGTTGGCCGAGAGCCGTGGCTCGTTCTCGAGCGACGCGCTCGCGTTCGGCGTTGCCGGACGTTTTCGCTGCCGTCGCGGCACCGAGGAACGTACTCCAGGCGGTGGCGAACTTACCCTGTTGTTCGTAGCAGTCGGCGAGATTGATGAGCGTGCCGCTAGCGGGATCGAGCCGCTGACTCTCTTCGAACTTCAAGCAAGCCTCGTCGGCTTTACCGTGGGCCAAAAGCTGTTTGGCCTGATCGAAGAGAGCCTGCGCGGCGGCTTTGTTGGAGCCGCTCACGTCGGCCAGCGTTCCTGACGCCATCCCCAACGCGCTCGAACCGAGCGCGACGCCAATCCACGTCCGAAGAAAATGTCGTTGCATGGTCGTTCTCACGGAGTCTTCCGAAGCCTTGAGCAATTTCCGCGCCGCCGCTGCCATAGCCGTCAGGCACGCGATCCCGATCGGACCGGAAGATTTCACAGGGAGGCGGGAAGACGGGGAAGATTCGATGAAGAGAAAAGAAAATCTTCCCGCCTTCCCGCCTCCCCTGTTCAAAACCCACCTCGGCAAGGCGGTTCAGGACGATCCCGCAGAGCGAGGGCGCAACCGCGCGCAGCCAACGGGCAGTTGGCGCCTGAAGCGAACGGGCTCCCCCCACGCCGACGAGGCATGCGGGATCACCGGTCGGGGTCGTGATGGGCCCGTCGCGCCGTGGGCGGGTCGGGTCGGGTCGGGGTAGGAGGCGGCCGACCGGCGCCCTCTGCGGCAATTTCACTGGAAACACAAATGAGCTAGATGACGTCGGCGATCGAGACAGCCTAGACTGCCGGAGGTGTTTCACCTCCAAATCCTCGTTCAGATCGTGCTTCCGCAGTTGGCGGGACTTGCCGTGCTCTATCGGGCAAGCCTGCATCGATCGCGAGCTCGCTTCGCGCTCGCGCCCTTCGTCGTGGCGGGGATCTATTTCGTATGGTCGTGGTTATTTTGGTCGGCCGAAGCGGACCGCGTTTACGCGGTGCGTGGCCAACATGCGTGTGGCGCCTTCGGCGCGCTCGTCGTCTTCGCGATATTCGGTGGCGCACTCGCCCATTTCGCATTGAGCGGTGCGTTTGCACTTATCGGGTATTTGAGCGAATCGAGCCGACGGAAAATCGCGTCCGAACGTGGCCGGGACCTCTAGCTCACTTCTGCTAGCCTGCTGGGCATCATGCCCAAGAAAACTTATGCGTTGCGGGTGGGTGAACCCCAACCGCTCGAACTGTCATCGGGAGCCAAGTCCCTCGTGAAGTCATTGCTATCTTTGTTGCTAGCGATGCTGACTCTGTTGGGCTGCGGCGGGGCACAGGCGCCCGTCGTGGGCTCGCGTCAGGCGACCAGCGTGTCGAGCGCGCCGCCGCTCGTTCCTCAACGTGCGCCGGAAGACGCCGCTTTGTCGGACGCCGAATCGCCCGTTGTGATCGAAGGCGACGATCCCGTTTGGGGCAAGCGCGGCGCGCCGCTGACGATCGTCATGTTCGGGGATTATCAGTGCCCGTTCACCGCGCGGGTTCAGAGCACGATCGAGCAGATCAAGAGCATGTATGGGCCCGAGAAGGTCCGGGTCGTGTGGAAAAACATGCCACTTCCTTTCCACGCGACCGCGAAACCCGCGGCAGAAGCGGCCACCGGGGTTTTTGCGCTCGCCGGCAACGATGCTTTTTGGAAATTTCATGCCGTTGTCTTCAAGAACCAAAAGCAACTCGAGAAAGACAACTATATCAAATGGGCGGTGGAAGCTGGCGTGGATGAGGCGAAACTCCGCCGGGGGCTCGAGGCTCATACATGGGCCGAGAAGGTCGACAGGGATATTGCGTTCGGCAATTCCGTTAAAGTCTTTGGTACGCCTCACTTCTTCATCAACGGAATCTCGTTGTCCGGCGCGCAGCCGCTCCAAAAATTCGTCGACATTCTGCGGCCCGAACTCGTCAAGGCTGAGGCCGAGATGGCGAAAGGTACGAGCTCTGAGCGCATCTACCAGAAGATGTCGAAGCTCAACTGGAGCAACGCGCCGCCGCGAAAAGAGGAGCCGGCGCAACCGGAAGACAAGACGATCTGGAAAGTTCCGATTGGCGCGTCTCCCACGGGGGGGCCGGATGGGGCCCTGGTCACCATCGTGGAGTTCGCTGACTTTCAGTGCCCCTTTTCCAAGCGCGTCGAGGAAACGCTCAAGCGGGTGCGGGACGCGTACGGCGACAAGGTCCGTATCGTCTGGAAAAATGAGCCTCTACAGTTTCATCTCCGCGCCGAGCCCGCCGCGCAGGTCGCAGCATTCGCCTTCAAGCACAAGGGAAAGGCAGGGTTCTGGGCAGCCCATGACCGGCTCTTCGAGCTTCAACCCGAGCTCGAAGATGCGAACCTCGAGGGAGTGGCCAGGGGTCTCGGGCTCGACGTCGGAGCCGTCATGCGGGCCGTCCAGGGGCACAGTTTCAAGAACGTCATCGACGCGGACAGCGATCTCGCCGACGACTTCAAGGCCACGGGCACGCCGCACTTCTTCGTCAACGGGCGGCGCATCGTCGGAGCGCAAGCGTTCGAGAAGTTCCAGGCCATCATCGACGAACAGCTTGCGGTCGCCAAAGCCCTGGTCGACCGGGGGACCCCGCCCAAGCGAGTCTACGATCAGATCATGAAGACCGCCGCTGGGCCCGAACCCACCGCCCGAAAGGAGCTGGCCATTCCTTCCCGCGTCCTTCCTTTCAAGGGAGGTGCGCTGGCCAAAGTGGTGATTCAAGAAATCGGCAACTTCCAGTGTCCATTCTGCAACCGAGTGAGAACGCCATTGAACGAGGTCCTATCTGCTTACGGCAACAAGGTGAAAATCGTCTTTCGTCACCTGCCCCTGCCGATACACGCCGATGCACCGCTTGCCGCGGAGGCGGCCGAGGAGGCGTTCAAGCAAAAAGGATCCGAAGGCTTTTGGAAGATGCACGACCTTCTTCTCGACAACCAGGACAAGCCGGACGGTTTGAAGCGGCCGGCGCTCGAGCAATACGCCGCTGCCATCGGTCTCGACCTCGACACGTTCCGAGCTTCGCTCGACAGTCACGCACACCAGGCAGTCGTACGGGCCGATGCGGAAGCCGCCGCGGCCGCTGGGATCACCGCCACGCCCGCGTTCGTCATCAACGGCTATTTCATCTCCGGCGCGTGGCCATTCCCGAAGTTCCGAAGAATCGTCGACCGCGCCCTAGCGGAAGCGAAGTGAGCGTTCTCATTCGGGGAGGAAGTCTCGCCGCGTGGTGAGCGACACCAGGGGCAAGCCGGCGTCTCGAATGGCTTCGGAGCCCCCCTCGAGCCGGTCGACCAGGGCGACGACCCCAACGACCTTCACCCCCGCGAGGGTCAGCTTTTCGACCGCCCTCAGCGTCGAACCGCCGGTCGTGATCACGTCTTCCAAAACCGCCACCGGCATCCCCGGCGTCATCGCGCGGTCACCTTCCACGAGGCGCTTCGAGCCGTGATCTTTTTGATCTTTGCGGACGTAAAGCGCGGCGAGCGGTCGCCCTTTTTGAAAGCTCACCAGTGATACCGCGCTGGCAAGCGGACAGCCGCCGAGCTCGACGCCGGCCACCGCCTGGCAGGGCGGCAGCCGGTCGAGTGCATCGAACATCAACTCTCCGACCAGCGCGTGCCCCTCGGCGGTGAGGACCGTCTGTTTGCAATCGATGAAGAAGTCGCTCTCACGACCGGAAGCGAGGAGCACCTTTTTCCGCTCGAACGAACGCTCGCGGAGCAGCTCGATCAAGCGGGCCCGCGCATCGCTCATCGTGAACGCTTGCGCAACGCGGCTCGAGCACCTTTCTTCAGCGCCGGGACGACCGGCGGCGGAGGACCGGTGCGCTCCTCCTGGGCGATGGCCGCGGGGCGGCGCGGCAGCCCGTTGCCCTTCGCCGCCGCTGCGGGTGCGGGAACCGGCTTGCGGGGCTCGGCGGCGCGCGCCGCCGGCTTTGTCTCGCGAGCGGCCGCGGTTCGCGCGCGACCTCTCTCGGCTGGCGCGTTGCCGGTCTGTACGGTGCCGCGCACGAGTGCCCCTTCGGCCACGCCGATGGTGGCTCCTCGCAAATCGCCGACGACGCGCGCGCCCTGTTCGAGGCGGACGCCGTCTTCCCCGGTCAGGTTTCCCGCGACGGCTCCGCGAACGACGATGCGGCGCGCGGTGACATCCGCCTTGACGAGGGCGCCGTCCGCTATCGTCACCTCGCCTCCGACCTCGATGTCACCCTCGATCCTGCCGCGGATCTCCACGTCGCCTTCGCCGCGAATGCTTCCGCGAAGGAAAATTCCCTGTCCGACCACCGTGACGTCCGCCATGCTTCCTCCTCGTCCGAGCTTTGCCCGTGGCCGCCTAGACGTCCATATCCACGTTGCCCTTGAACGATGCCCCGTCGGCAATCGTCAGGCGCGAGGCCTTGACGTCGCCGATGAGGCGCCCGCCGGGCATCAGATCGACCCGGTCGCTAGCGGTCACGTTGCCGGTGATGTGGCCGCCGACCGACAGCGAAGATGCAGCGATGTCGGCCTCCACGATCGCGCCGCTTTCGACGTTCACCGTGTCTTTGGAGACCAACTTTCCACGAAGCGTTCCCTGGATGACGACGTCTTCTTCCGACGTGAGCTCCCCCTCGATGGTGATGCCCTGCGCGATGACTGTGTTGGCCATGTGGTCCTCTCGTTGCCGGTTCAGCGACCCGCTTTACCGGTGAGCTCGGGTGGTAGCTCGAAATCGGCGTCGATGCTCCCTTGCACGGCGGCGCCTTCCTCGATCGAAACGCTGGAGCCCTTGATGGCCCCCGACACGCGAGCGCTCGCGCGGATCGACACGGTGTCGGTCGCCGCGATGTCGCCTTCGATGGTCCCCTCTACGACGACCGATTTCGCTTCGATGTCGGCGGTGACCTCGCCTCCGTCGGACACGAAGAGGTCGCCTTTCAAGGCGACGTCGCCCGAAATGCCCCCCTCGACGCGAAGATCGCCTTCGCCCGCGATTCTTCCACGGATGTGGGCTCCTTTGCCCAGAATGGCGGAACCTCCGTGCGATGTGCTGCTGCTTGCTCTTGCCATGCCCAGCCGTCCTCCAAGTGCTGCGGCACGGTAGTATAGAAGTGTGGGGGTGTCACGGGTGTCGCGCGCCGCTTTTGGCATCCTGCAGCAGAACCTCTGCAGCGCGCGGCACCGTCATGAAAAGACCGCGCGCGTAGAGGCGGCGGCGCTCCCCGTCCGAGAGGTCGCCTTCGCGGTCGCGCACGGCCGCCGCCAACAAGATCGCGGTGCAGACGCTGAGGTTCAGGCTATCGACGAAGCCTCGCATCGGCACCCTGACCGCCCGCGCACAGCGCTCGCGCAGGTCGGCGGCGATGCCTTGGCGCTCGTTGCCGATCACCAGCGCCGGACGGGCGATGTCGCGCAAGTCGTGCGGCCAAAGCTCGCCGTCGGGATGTGTCGCGATGAATTCGTGACCGCGCTCGGCGAGATCCTCGGCCGCAGCCGCCGCGGTCTCGTAGAGGTGGACATCCACCCATTTTTCGGAGCCTCGGGCGACGCTCGTCGCGACGAGAAAAGGTTCGTGGCGCTCGATCACGTGAAGCCGCTGGATCCCGAATGCGTCGCACGAGCGCACGACGGCCCCGCCGTTGTGAGGGTCGTGCGGAGCGTCCATGACCACCGTGACCGAGTCGAGCCGTCTCGAAATGATTTCGCGCAGGCGCACGCGCCGCTCGTCGGTGACCAGGGGCTCGAGAATGGCGATCGCGCGCGCGGGGTCGGCGCGCCACTCGGTCGGCAGCTCCGACCCGAAGATCTCGTCGGCTCGGCGCACGCCGGAAGATCGCCGGCGCATGATCAGAACGCGGCGATGGTCTGCCCCATGACCTCGGCGATGCGCCGTACGTCGCGCATCATTTCTTCGAACATGGGGAAGGTGAGGGCTTGCGGTCCGTCCGAGAGCGCGGTGGCAGGGTCCGGATGGACCTCGACCATGATGCCGTCGACGCCGGTGGCGACAGCGGCGCGAGCCAGCGGTATGACCGCCTTCGCTACGCCGGTTCCGTGGGAGGGATCGACGATGATCGGCAGGTGCGTGATCGATTGGAGGATCGGCAAGACGCCGAGATCGAGCGTGTTACGCGTCATCGTCTCGAAAGTGCGAATGCCGCGTTCGCACAGGATCACGTTGCGATTGCCGCGGGACACGATGTATTCGGCGGCCATCAGCCATTCTTTGACCGTCGAGGAGAGACCGCGCTTGAGCATGACCGGCTTGCCGAGCTCGCCGACGCGCTCGAGGAGCGAAAAATTTTGCATGTTGCGCGCACCGATCTGGAGAACGTCGGCGTACTCGGCGACCAGCGGCAGCGTTTCGGCATCTTTGACCTCCGTGATCACCGGCATCTGCGTCGCGTCGCGCGCCTCGGCGAGCAGCTTGAGGCCTTCTTCCTTGAGCCCCTGAAAATCGTAGGGGCTCGTGCGGGGTTTGAACGCGCCGCCGCGCAGCATGTGTGCCCCGTGCTTTCGGACGTGCTCCGCCGTCGCCATGAGCTGCTCGCGGCTCTCGACCGAGCAGGGTCCGGCCATGACGCAGAACGAGCCCCCTCCGATTTTGACTCCGCGCACCTCGACCACGGTAGCTTCCGGTTTCAGCTCGCGGCTCACGAGCTTGTAGGGCTGCGAGATCGGAACTGCGTCGGCCACTCCTTCGAACCGGGTGAAGAGCGAAGGGTCGAGCGGACCCTTGTTCCCGGTCACGCAGATGGCGGTACGCTGCGCGCCCGGCATCTCGTGGGGGGCGTACCCGAGCTGGCGAACGCGGTCTGCGACAGCGCGGATCTGCTCGGCCGTCGCGTCCTTGTGCATCGTGATGACCATTGCAAAAAGGCTAGCACGAGCCTCGCTCCGCCCCTACCGGCACTACCCTACCGGCACTACTGGGTCGGATGCTAGGGTGCTAGGTCGCTCGGCGGTTCACCGGCTGGATGTTGCGAGGAACGAAACGACGTTCTGCACGACGGTGCGATCGCGCAAGATGCGTTGATGACCGAGGCCCTGCGTCGTGAGCAGCGTCGATGACGGCCAGGCGCGCACGATTCGTCCGGCGTCGTCGTAGCCGACCTCGGCATCCGTGCGATCGTGAACGACCAACGCCGGCACGGCCCGGTGCACGGTGGGCGCGCGAACGGCGAGGTCCGCCCAGCGGAAGCCGTAGCGCCGCTCGACGTCGGCGCGAATGAAACCGTGCAACCGTTCGTCAACGCCGAGGTGTTCGAGAAAACCGTGAAAGAACTGGACGGGGTCGGCTGGCGTCCCGATCAGGACGGCGCTCTTCGCGTCGAGACCTCGGTTTAGCGCGAGGGCGCACGCGTCGCCGCCGAGCGAATGCCCGACCACGCCTCGCGCCGGACCAACGCTGTCGACGACGGCTGCGAGTGCGGCGGCAAAATGCAGAATCGAAGTGCGCGGCGCCGGGGAGTCGCCGTGCCCCGGCGCGTCGAGCACGACGGCGGTGAGGCCCGCCGCCACCAGGGGTTCGATGAACGAGATCCATTGGCTCGCTCGGCCCCCCCATCCATGAAGAAGGTACACGGCAGGACCGCGGCCCCACAGAGACACCTGCACCCTCGACGTCTCTCGGAGTCCTCCCAACGCGGTTTCGAGCTTGACGACGAACCGGTCCTCGGCCCTTACCGGACAGCGGGCGCGCGGCCGGCGGGGTCAAAAAAGCCCTCGCGGCTTGAGCGGCGGCAAAGGACGGGGCGAGTCGGCTCAACAGCTGGAAGCCGCTCCACCTACGTCCCGCGGCCGGCGGAAGACCTGGTCGTTCGTCTGATCGAACGTTCGTGCTTTTATCGGGCAATGAAATGGCTGCGGAAACGGCTCTCATGGGATGTCCCTCGTTGGATAACGTTTTTGGCCATGCGCGCGCTCGAGGAGATGGTCGAAGGCGCGGCGCGCGCGGACCTCCGCCTTGGGATCACGAAGCAGGCGCATCGAGTGATGGCAAACCAGCATGATTCCATACATTTCGTAGGCGAGCTGCTCGGGGTCCGTGTCATCGCGAAGGTGCTTTTCAGCCACCGCGATGCGCACCGCCTGGGCCAATGTGTCGAGCCAATCCTTCTGGAGTTGCACCAAGCGATCACGCACCGGCCCGGGCCGGTCGTCGAGTTCGACGGAGGCCGCGACAAAGAAGCAACCACCGGGAAAGCCGCTCTTTTTCGGCCAGGCGAGCCAGTTCTCGAAGAGCGCGCGCACGCGCGGCTCGCCCCGTGGCGCGGAAAAGGAGGGCTTGACCGCCGCTTCGATGAAGCGCTGAGCGGCGTATTCCATGGCAGAAAGCTGTAGAGACTCCTTCGATTGGAAGTGCGCGAAAAGGCCGCTCTTCGAGAGGTCGAGGTCGTCGGCCAGACGGCCAATGGTGAGGCCCTCCAAACCGACCTGAGTCGCCAAACCCGCCGCCCGCTCCAAAATCGCCTGCTTGGTGACTTCCCCTCGGCTCATGGGAATTAAATAGCACGACCGTTCGTACTGGCAAGTCCGATCTTGGGGTCCGGAAGGCCGATCGGTCGGACCCCCCGAACTCCTGCACGCGGGAGGTGTCTGCCGTGCAGCGTGTGATAAAGCGGCGTAGCGTGATGGAAGGGATGCAGGCCGTCATTTTGGCGGGGGGGCTCGCGACACGCATGCGCCCGCGAACGCTCACGACGCCCAAGTTCCTGCTTCCCGTTGCAGGCCGGCCTTTCGGGGCCTGGCTCCTCGAGCGCTTGGCCGAGTCTGGTTATCAGAAGGCGCTGATCTGCGTCGCGCACCTGGGGGACCAGATTCGGGCCGAGATGGGCAACGGTCGCGCGTTCGGAATGGAACTCACTTACGCCGACGAGGGGCCGAATCTGCTGGGAACAGCGGGGGCGATTCGCCGGGCGGCGAGCGAGCTTTCAGCGTCCTTTCTGGTGACCTACGGCGATAGCTACCTGCCATTCGATTACGCTGGCCCGCTTCGCTTGTTGGACCAGTCTACCGACGCCGATGGAGTCATGGCGGTCTTCAAGAACGAGGGACGCTGGGACAAGAGCAACACGGTCGTTCGTGCCGACGAAGAGGGGGGCCTCTGGGTCGATCGCTACGAGAAAGGATCGAACGACGTGCTCATCGATCACATCGATTACGGCGCGACGGCGCTTCGGCGGGAGGTGATCCTGGCTTTGCCGGAAGGCGTGCCGTGGGGTCTCGATCGCGTCCAGGCCGATCTCGCTCTACGCCGCCGGTTGCGTGCGTACCTGGCACGTGCGAGGTTTTTCGAGATTGGATCGGAAGCTGGCCTCGACGAGCTCGACCAGGAATTGAGAGCCAAAGCACGCAAATGACCACGTCGTCTTCGGGGCCGCGACTCGCGTTACTCGACCGAGATGGCACGCTCATCGACGTCGTTCGCGACGAAGAAACCGGCGTCATCACGACGGCGTTTCACCCGAAGCAGATCCGGTTGCTCGACGGCGTGGTCGAAGGATTACGGATGCTCGCAGACGCCGGGTACTTACTCGCGATCGTCACCAACCAACCGGGCCCTGCCAAGGGACATTTTTCGCGCGACGCGGTCGACCGAACGAACGCAGCGCTCGTCGAGCTCCTTGCCACTCATGCAATATCGATCGCGAACGTCGCGAGTTGCATGCACCATCCGGAGGGCGGAGCAGGAGGAGATCGGACCCTCGTCGGCGCCTGCGACTGTAGGAAGCCGAAGCCCGGGCTGCTCTTGCAGACATTGGCAGCGCTCGGTGTTTCCGCCGAGCGCAGTTGGATGATCGGTGATTCGATGGCCGACGTAGAGGCCGCCCGCGCGGCCGGGGTGCGAGCGGCGCTCCTTTTTGCCGACAATCGTTGTGAGCTCTGTCCCCTTCGCGCAGGACCGAGCGTCGTGCCGCACTGCCATGCCGCGCGGCTCCCGATTCTCGCGCGTGCTATTCTCGACATCGACCATACTTGAGATCTTGCCTAGGACGCAGAACCGCCATGATTTTTCTCGACAGCTCGGATCCGAAGGAAGTCAAAGACATCAGCGCGTGGGGAGTTCTTTCGGGGATCACCACCAATCCGCTCATCATCGCCAAAGAGGGCGGCAACGTGGACCTCGAAAAGCGGATCAAGGAAGTCATCGAAGTGTCGCATGGCGATGTCTCTGTCGAGCTCACCACCGAAACCGAGAAGGCGATGCTCGAGGAGGCCTCCAAGTATCATGCCTGGAACCCCAGCCGAATCTGCATCAAGGTTCCGTTCAGCGAGATTGGGCTTCGGGTGCTGCACAATCTCGCGACGCGCGGAGTGCGCACCAACGTGACCTGTCTCATGGCTTTCAACCAGGCCTACCTGGCGGCTCTCGCCGGCGCCACTTACGTGAGTCTGTTCTCGGGACGCATCCGCGACATGGGATACGACGCCAGCTCGATTATTCAAGAGACGCGCGCGATCCTCGACCGCGAGGAGCTCGAGAGCAAGATCATCGTAGGATCGATCCGGCACATGATGGATGTCAACGAAGCGCTCCAGTACGGGGCACATATCGTCACGGTGCCACCGGCCATCCTGCGAAAAATGCTGTGGAACCCGCGCACGGATGAGACTATTCGTGAGTTCAACACAGCGTGGGCGAATCGCGGAAAGTAGATCTCAAGACTCTCATCGTAACGCCAACCTATAACGAGCGCGCCAACCTCGAACGGTTCATCACCGAAGTGCGCGCGCAGGCGCCATCGGCCGATCTGCTCGTGGTCGACGATGCTTCACCCGACGGAACGGGTGAGCTGGCCGACGAGATCGCGCGGCGCGATCCTCGGGTGAAGGTGATGCATCGACCGGGAAAGCTCGGCCTCGGCACGGCCTATGTCGAAGCGTTTCGGTTCGGGCTTGGCCAGGGCTACGACTACTTTTTCGAGATGGACGCGGACTTGTCGCACGATCCCAAGTACCTCGCCGACTTTTTCCGTGAGCTCGCTTCCGGCGCGGACGTGGTGGTCGGTTCGCGCAACATACCCGGCGGGGGCGTGGAAGGCTGGGGCGTCGGCCGGCAGTTCGTCTCGAAGGGGGGCTCGACGTACTCCCGTCTGATTCTGGGTGTGCCGATTCGAGATTTCACGACCGGCTACAAGGCGTTCACCAGGCGGGCGTTGTTGGCAATCGACCTCGACGGGATCCGATCCAATGGCTACTCGTTTCAAATCGAGATGACCTATCGGGCGCTTCGGCGAAAATTGCGCGTCGTGGAGGTTCCCATCGTGTTCGTCGATCGCACGCTCGGCAAATCGAAGATGAATGGTCGGATTTTCGTCGAAGCGATCGGCGTCGTATGGAGGCTGCGTTACGAAGCCGCGCGCAACCGGATTTGATCGTCAGTTCTTTCGAAAGTAGATGTCGAAGTCTTCGATTGTGGATTGCAGCTCGTAACTTTCGTCGAGGCGTGCCGCGAGTGCGGGAAATCGACGCAGGATGTCTGCGCTGTCGATGGCATCTCCGGTCACCGCGGGAAAGACGTCCCGGTGCTCCACCACGATCGCGCGTGGCGGATGAGCATCGAGATCGGCCATCAGCTCGGCACGTGCTCGTTCCTTGAACCAGGAAACCCGCTGCGGCACGTTGTAGATATAACGAGTGGCCGGACGTCTTTGCGCCATGTCGTAGATCATCGGTTCGAAGCCCCACACGTACACCACGTCGCTCGCCGAAACCCGTGTTCGTAGGAGATCGGCGACGCGCCGATCGGCGTCATAAGAAACGTCGGCGACCGAGTAGAGCTTGCCGTCGAGCTCGTCGCGGCTGTACTCGGAGAGGCCCAGCAGGTGCCGCTGACGCGCGAGGCATCGGTCGAGGAATGTCGTTTGCGTGTTGCGCGTGGCTGATCGAGCCGAGACGACCATCGGCAGCAGCGTGAGATAGGCGGCGATGGCGATCGGGCCCTTCCCGAGAGCCCGGCGCCACATCTTGTAGGCGCCGAGGCCCGCGATGAGCGATCCGATCACGAGGGAGGCGCCATAATGATAAGGAAAGAACTTTCCCTGCAGGGCGACGCCGACGAGCTGAACCGCTACGACCAAGAGCACGTGCAGGACGCCTTCTCGTTCTCGCGGTGCGAACGTCGGCAAGAGCACGGCAAAGAGAACGCCCACTGCATTGGTGCTGGAGAGATCGACGAACCACTCCTCGAAGGCGAGATAGAACATTCCGGAAACGGTGGCATCTTCCCAGCTGAGCCTCGTGTAATGCGGCGTGAACACGAAGAGGGCTTGGTAAAGGTCACCGGCCGCGCCGCGTATCAAGAACCAAAGCGCGCACGCCGCGACGGGCAGCGCGCCGCCCGCGAACATGAGCAATATCGGTGAGGCGATCGCGCGCAGCTGTTCGGCCGGCCGCCGAGAGGCACACCGCTGCCGCACGCGCATCGCGGCGAACACGCACGATACGGCCGCACCGCCGCCGAGAGGGGGTTTCAAAAGGAACGCGAGTCCGTACAGAGAACCGGCCGCGGCCCACGCTGCCAGCTGTTTTGGACGCGCGCGATGGTCTTCCGGCGAAGGTTCGAAAGTGGCGAGCACCAGAGCCCATGCCGTCAGCATGCCACCGAAAGACTCGGGCTGGGCCGTGTGCCAGAACTCGAGCTGGGCGTGTACGATGACCGCGAGTGCCCCACCGAAAATGCCGATCCGCCAATCGGAAAAGAGGCGGTGCGACAGGATCGCGAACGCTCCCACGACGGACGCGAGACCGAGCACCTCCAGGACTCGGATGGCCCACTGCTCGGGGCCGATCAGGGCGCGCGCAACGGCGTAGATCACGTAAATGCCGGGCGGCTTGAAATCCCAGGCGTCCCGGTAAGGCATGCCGCCGCGCCCGATCGCATCGGCGACCGTCGCGTAGATGCCTTGATCGCGACCGTACCGGAACATCGAGATTTGAACGAATAGGTAGGCGATGGTCGCCAGCGAGACGACGACAAGAGCGCGTGTCAGAAGGTCGCCCGCCGACGCGAGCCTCTCGGTCGTCGATCGGCGCTGGTTCATTGGGCGGCGACTTTACCACTCTTGCTTCGGATACTTGGGACCAAGGTTCGACTCGGCATCCTTGGCCGGATGGCGAGGCGGCTCGAGAGAGCCCAGCAAGACACAAGACCGGCACGTGACATTGCGCGCGCTCACCCCTCTGGTCCTCGTCGTCGCGACCACGGGCGTCGCTGCTGCGCAAGGCGAAGCAGGACAAGAACCGAAGGAAGCGAAGACGGAGGTGGGCGCGGTCCCGCTGCTGGGAGGAGACAGCGACATCGGCTTCGGTGGCGGCATGCTGGGCGCGGTCACCCGTCTCGAACCGGGGCGCTCGCCTTACCTCTGGAACGCCGACGTGGGCGGGCTCCTCACCGTGAAGCCGCCGAACGGCGAGCATTGGCGGGTTCCTTATCAAGACTACTACATTCAATTGACGGTGCCCGAGTTCTTCCATCCCAACTTGAGACTCGAGGTGCGGCCGTCCTACACGAAGGAGACCACGCAATCCTACTATGGTATCGGCAATGCTTCGCCGGCTCCGGAGACCGGTCCGCAGGGTCAATCGCAGACCGACTACTTTCAATACGGCCGCATTCATCCCACCCTGCTCATTCGTATTCGCCTGGCATTGGGCGGTCGTTTCTCCTTCTTGTTCGGAAACGCGATTACCTACAACCGGCTCGACATCCACCCTGGCAGCAAGCTCGAACAGGACCTAGGAGGGACGGTATCTCCCCACCTCGTTCACTTTTTCGAACACGCGCTCCTCTACGACAGGCGCGACAGCGAGACGAGCACGCACGACGGCATGTTTCACCAGCTGAAGCTCAGGCTCTCTCCCGGCGGAACGTCGACGTTTCCCTACCAATACGGCCAAGTGGACGGCATTGCGCGCTTCTATGTGACGCCGATCCCGAAGTGGCTCACCATCGCCCTGCGGCTCGTCGGGGACGTTCAGTTCGGGAACCCCCCTTTTTACGAGCTCGCCCGCTTCGAAGACACCTTCGCGTTGGGAGGCGGCAAAGGGGTGCGCGGGGTGCCCGGGCAACGTTACTACGGCCGGATCAAGGTGTTCGGGAATCTGGAAACGCGAACCGACCTAGCCACGTTCCACCTCGGTCCCAAGCCCTGCCTGCTCGGCGCGGCGCTCTTCTTCGATGCCGGGCGACTCTGGTCCGATTGGAAGCCGGACCCACAACTCGATGGCTCGGGGCTAGGTCTCAAATACGGGGTCGGCGCCGGTCTTCGCCTTCAGCAGGGCGAGGCTTTCGTCGTGCGGGGCGATGTTGCGTGGTCACCCGACGCGCGACCCATCGGCGCGTACTTCACGGCAGGCCAAACCTTCTGAAACCCGTTCAGAGCTCCTCTGCGTCCGAGGTCGGGGCCGCCGCAGCACCACAGGGGGGCGGAAACTGGGGGGTGCATTCGCCGTCCGCGTTGCAGGCTCCGCCCCGTTTTCCCTGTGGAGTGCATCGGCCGTCGCTCGGATCGCAAAACCAAACGCAAGGGGCACCGCATGGCTTGCGTGTGCACCCGCCGAGCTGATCGAGAGTGAGAGGAGCCTCGGAGGCGGCCGGAGCGGGAACCGCCTGCACGATCGCCGTGGGCGGGTCCGCCGGTTTGGCCAGCGGTGGTTCCTCCGGGCGAAGCGGTTCCATCGTGGGCTCCGGTGCCTGCTGAGCTTCGGATGTGCGCGGTTTCTCGGGCCACCACAAGATCAGCTCGACGATGGCGAACGCGAGAATCGCACCGACGATGACGAGGATTCGAATCGAAGGGCGCTTCATGTTGGAGATTCCGGGAGAACGGTCGACTTGTTAGGTACCGCCGTGGCAGCCCGATCGCAATCAACTCCGTCGTCCGGCTACCGTCGGACCGAACAATTCCGCCTGAAAGACACAGGAAACAAACCCGCCGCGCTATTTTCGAGCGCAAACTTCCACGTCGATCGGGTCGCTCTTTTCTTAATAACGACGCGATCGCCGGTGAAATGCCACATCGTTTTGCCAACAGGTGCCCGACGACGATCCACGCGCCGATTTTGGGAACCCGAACCCGGGGGTTGATCACATGATCAATCATGCGTCCGGCCGACGTGTGCCGTCTTCTGCAGCAACCTATCCGAAACCCGAGCGCCGACGCTCGTACGATGTTCTTGCAACAATGAAGGCTGGGCGCGCTCGCTCGCCGTCCACATTTCAGTGATCCAGGCGGGCGACATCGATAATCGAACGAAGGTCAGATCTCGGGCGTGCAGTCGCGCACTCCCACGATGGGAGCCTGAAACCCGCGCGAAATGGATAGGTGTGAGCAGCGAGCTCCATGCGCCGAACGAAAAGGCGTCTTCGTTTTTTTCATAAAGCTCCTCGCGTTCGATTGTTGACAATTCATCGCTATCGGCTGTCGACACGCATGTTTCAACATGATACCTAAAACGGGACCTCGATGGCTTTTGGGTCGTGGGGCCGACTGCCGTTCCTCGACCGGGAGATGAAAGGGGGAGTTACTGATCCGCTTTTTTTTTGCTCGATGCAGATCGTTCGTCAAATCAAGGTCCACCCGATGAAACCGATAACCGGCACTCCCGAGCGACGGAGCCGTCGCGACGCGCGATGCACATACCGGAGCCGCTGCTGGGTTCAATCGTCCACGCCGATCGTGGTCGCGATGCTCCTCGGGCTATTTGCCGCACCGGCGCGGGCCACTCCAGCGGGCGAAACGGATCAGCTCTTCACTCGCCGCTGCACCACCTGCCACACGTATGGAAAAGGAATCAAGGTCGGCCCCGACTTGAAAGGGGTGACCGAGCGGCGCCAGCGATCGTGGCTGCTCCGATTCATCCGCTCGTCGCAGGGGGTGATCAAGTCCGGCGATCCCATCGCGAGGGGGCTCTTCCAACAATTCAAACAGCAGCGCATGCCCGACTGGACGGACCTTTCCGAGCGGCAAATTACGGCCCTTCTCGATTGGATCGCCGCCGGCGGGCCTGAGCTCAAAGACCCGAACGATCGCAACGCGGAGCTCGCGACGGCGCTCGAGATCGAGAGGGGGCGAGCGCTCTTTCACGGCGCAGCACCGCTGGCGAACCGAGGGCTCGCTTGCGTCTCGTGCCACAGCATCCGCGACGACGGTGAAACCGCGGGCGGCAGCCTGGGGCCGAGCTTGACGGCCGTCTACGCCAAGTACCAGGACCGGGCCCTCACGCTGTTTCTCAAGCGACCTTGCTTTCGGCGCGTTCCGGAATCGGCGACTCCGAATTACTTGACATCCGAGGAGTCGTTCGCGATTAAAGCCTATTTGCGACGGGCCGCCCTGCAGAACCTAGGTGCATCGATGCCACCCACCCACAATCCAGACCGGCCAAGCGGAGGAACGCCATGAGGTGCCAGCTCTTGTTCCACGTGTGGCCCTATGCTGCTTTGGCTCTCCTGGCCTTGGGCATGATCGTTCGTTATGCGTTGATCCGGCACCGCACCCAAACGGACCAAGCCGAGCTGTCCGAGGCTTGGGCGACGTACGGGGGCGGGAAGGTGTGGCGATTCAGCCTGTTCATGCTCTTCGTCGCGCATTTGGTGGGACTCTTGGCGCCTCACGCCGTGATCCTCGCGAGTCGAGCTCCGGCGTGGCTTTACGCCTGCGAAGCGGCCGGCTTCTCGGTCGGACTTCTCGCGCTCGGGGGTTGGGCAGCCTTGATGTGGCGGCATCTCGGACGATCTCGGGTGTCCGTCTTTGCCGAGGTCGGCGACGCGATCTTCCTGTCGCTCGTCTTTCTGTCAATCGCGTCGGGATTGCTCATGGCGGTCGTTTACCGATGGGCTTCCTCATGGGGAGCAGCGATCCTGACCCCCTACTTCGTTTCGCTGGTCCAGGGTACCCCGGCGACGGAGTTGGTCGATCAGCTACCCTGCTTGGTCAGGCTCCACGTTGTCTCTTCTTTTGGCGTGGCGGCCGCGATTCCCATCACCCGCTTGGCTCCTGCCCTGTTCGCGCTGCTCCATCGAGCGATCGAAGTCGCCGGCCGCCCGGTGGGAGTCGTATCCAGGGCGGCATCGGAATGGCTGCGCGCGCACAATCCCGCCCTTTGGATTTGGCCGGTCGAAGACGCGGAGCCGGCGTTCGCTCTCTCCGAAGAGTGGGTGCCCCGAACGATCAGCGGATTTCAAAAGAGTGCCGTGCGCCGCGTTTTTCCACGCTACGAGGAGGAATTGGACGGAGACCCTGCGAGTGGCCAAGCCGTCGGCTATGAGACCGGAAGCAAGACTCAGTAATGCGACGCCGCATCATCCTCGTTGCGCTCGGCGGACTCGGCTTCGCGAGCGGCTTCCTGATATGGGGATTGTCGCGGCTCGGCGTTCATCAGGGCTACACTCCCGAACAGCCGATCGCGTTTCCGCACAAGATCCATGCGGGCGACAACAAGATCGCGTGTCTTTATTGCCATTCTGCGGCTCGGACCAGCCGACATGCGGGCATCCCGGCCGCGAGCGTTTGTATGAACTGCCACAGCATGTTGGAAAAGCAGACGATCGAAATCGAAAAGCTCCGAGAGGCCATACAGCTCGGCCGGCCCATCGCGTGGGTCACGGTGCACAAGCTGCCGGACTTCGTCTATTTCAATCATAGCCAGCACGTCCTCTCCGGCGTGCTGTGCCAAAACTGTCATGGGGCGGTCGAAGAGATGGATCGCGTCGGTCAGGTATCACCGCTCACCATGGGATGGTGTCTCAGCTGTCATCGCGAGCATGCAAACTTACCTACTGAAAGTTTTCAGCGCGCGGTCTTGACGTTGTCGAAGAGTCCGAAGCCGGTGGCAGGGCTCGATTGTGCCAGTTGCCACTATTGATCCGGATCGACTCTCGCAGCCCACTAGACGAACGGAACACGATGAGGACCGAGCAGATGCTGAAGTCGAATATCGTGGCTCGGAGGAACACTTGAGCGGCGACGTAAAATCCGTCGGTGGGGCGCGCTCCTGCCACGAAGGCAGGAGCGAGGGTCTCGTTCAACTGCGAAAATCGAAAGATGAATTTCCCGGGGGACTTCCGGGGCCATCGAGCGACATTCCCCCGAGCGAAGGGACGCGGCGAGATTTTCTCGCGCTGATGGGCTTCACGCTCGGCGCGGCGACTCTGGCCGGCTGCCGAGCACCCGTCCAGCACGCCATTCCTCTGCTGGAGAGCTCCGATCAAATCGTACCCGGCGTCGCTAGCTTCTACGCCACCACTTGTGGGGGTTGCGCGTCGGCCTGCACCCTCTTGGTCAAACAGCGAGATGGCCGGCCGATCAAGATCGAGGGCAACGACGAATCGCCTCTGTTCGGCGGTGGAACCTGTGCGACCGGGCAGGCCACCGTTCTTTCGCTGTACGACGACGAGCGCCTGCGCGGGCCGCTGTGGCAAGGGAAGCCCTCGACGTGGAAAGAAGTGGATCAGCGCATCCTGGCCGGTCTCGCCGCTGCGCGCAAAGAGAAGCGAAAGATCGTGCTCCTCACCGGGACGCTCACCAGTCCCTCCACCCGCGAAATCATTGCCGAGTGGTCGCGGTCTTATCCGCAATTCCGCCATGTCGTCTACGACGCCGTTTCGCAGAGTGCGCTCCGTGCCGCTCACGCGCAATCCTTCGGCCAGCCCGTCGTTCCGCACTATGCCTTCGACAAGGCACGCGTCATCGTGGGGCTCGAAGCCGATTTTCTCGGGACCTGGCTGTCGCCGGTGGAATTTGCGCGCCAGTACGCGGCCGCCCGCAAACCGGAGGCACCGCCGTCGCTCCACGTTCAATGCGAGTCGGGCCTCTCGGTGACCGGCACCAACGCCGATATGCGCATACCCGTCGCGCCTTCCGACTTGGGAGGAGTCGCTGCGGCGTTGTTGGTTCGCATTGCGCACAAGAGCGGGCTCGTCGAAGTGCCGGACGTCGTCGACCCGGTCGAGTCCAAAATGCTCGATACGATCGCCGACGCCTTGTGGGTACATCGCGGTGAATCTCTGGTGGTGAGCGGAAGCAACGACGTGGCCGTCCAAGTCGTCGTCGCGACCATGAACGGTCTGCTCGGCAACGTCGGGCAGACGATCGATCTCGTGCATACCTCTCTCCAGCGGCAAGGTGACGATATCGCGATGGCGGATCTGGTCGCCGAGATGAACCGGGGCGAGATTCACACATTGATCCTCCATGGGGTGAACCCGGCCTACGATTATCCCGATGCCAAGCGGTTCCTGCAGGGCCTCGAGGCGGTCTCGCTGTCGGTCTCTCTTGCCGATCGGCGCGACGAAACCAGTTCGCGCATCCAGGCGATTTGCCCCGATCATCACTTTCTCGAGGCCTGGGGCGACGCCGAACCGGTGGAATCACGGTTCAGTCTCGCCCAGCCGACGATTGCTCCCCTATTCGACACCCGCTCGGCCCAGGAGAGTCTGCTCAAGTGGATGGGACGGGAGACCGATCATCTCACCTATCTTCGCGGCTTCTGGCGCGCGCAGCTGTTTCCGCGCCAAGACCAAGTCGACAATTTCGATGCATTCTGGGATCGGTCGCTCCAGCGCGGCGTCGTCGATCTTCCGGCGAAAACGGCGCCGCGACCGCTGAACTTCCGTGCCGACTGGCAGAGTGCGATCCGCGTCATCGGGGAGGAGATGCGCCAAGCGCATGCGCGGAGTGCCGTCGATCGCTACGAGCTACATCTCTATGAAGGTGTGCCCCTCCGGGATGGCCGCCACGCGAACAACCCATGGCTCTTGGAGCTGCCCGATCCCATCAGCAAAGTGACCTGGGGGAACGTCGCCGCCATCGCTCCTTCGTTGGCGCAGGCGCTCGAGCTGCGCGACGGCGACGTCGTGTCGATCAAGACGGACACCGCCGAGGCCGAGCTCCCCGTATTCGTGCAGCCCGGCCAGGACCAGCGAACGATTTCGATAGCTCTCGGCTACGGCCGGTGGCACGTCGGAAAAGCAGGTCACAAGGTCGGCGTGAGCGCGTATCCGTGGGTCGGGATGGTGCGCGGCCGGCGGCGCTACTCGGCGACCGGGGTGAGCCTCACCAAGACCGGGCGTCGCGAGGTTCTCGCCAGTACCCAAACGCACTTTTCGATGGAGGGGCGCCCCATCGTTCTCGAGACATCGCCGGACGAACTTCGCTTGGTGCGCGCAGCCGAAGAACCCGCCGCCGAAACGATGGCGACGTTGTGGGCGTCCCGTCCGTCCGGCGAGCACTCCTGGGGCATGGCGATCGATCTCAATGCGTGCACCGGCTGCTCGACTTGCGTCGTCGCCTGCCAAGCCGAAAACAACGTGCCCGTCGTGGGCAAGGACCAGGTGCAGCGCAACCGGATCATGCACTGGATCCGCATCGACCGCTATTACCATGGGCCGGAAGACAATCCGACCAGCTTGCATCAGCCGATGATGTGCCAGCACTGCGGCCACGCCCCCTGCGAGACGGTCTGTCCGGTGTTGGCGACGACGACCAGCTCGGAAGGTCTCAATCAGCAAGTTTACAATCGCTGCATCGGAACTCGGTATTGCGCCAACAACTGTCCGTACAAAGTGCGGCGCTTCAACTGGTACAATTACACGGACAACAAGCGGTTCGATTTCAATATGACCAGCCCGCTGGGCCGCATGGTGCTCAATCCCGACGTGACGGTGCGTTCGCGCGGCGTCATGGAGAAGTGCAGCCTCTGCGTGCAGCGGATCCAACTGGCCAAAAACGGTGCGCTGCAGCGCAAGGGCAACCTCGCCGACGGCGACATCGAGACCGCCTGCCAGCAAGCTTGCCCCACCGATGCCATCGTCTTCGGAGACTTGAACGATCCGAAAAGCCGCGTGGCACGACTGGCCCACGGCCAGCGTGCCTACCAGGTGCTGGAAGAACTCGGCACCCGCCCCAATGTTTCCTACCTCAAAAAAGTCCGGCGCAAAGGAGGCAGCGAGACGGGATGAACGTCGTCGCCCTCACCCCCAATCCGAAGACGCCGGTCGCCGAGGAAGACCAGATCCTCGAGCTTCCGAAGTGGGTCGATGGCACCCCTTCCCTCGCGCGGATCACCGATGACATAGCCCGACCGCTCGAAGCGCGGCCGGGCAAGGGATGGTGGCTTTGCTTTGCAGTGGCGCTCAGCGCCCTTCTCACGCTCGGCGGGATGGTGGCGTATCTCTTCGCGGAGGGCATCGGCATTTGGGGGCTCAACAACAGCGTTGGGTGGGCCTTCGACATCACCAATTTCGTTTTTTGGGTCGGCATCGGGCACGCCGGCACGCTCATCTCTGCCGTCTTGCTCCTCTTCCGACAGCGATGGCGAACCTCCATCAATCGCTCGGCCGAAGCGATGACGATCTTCGCCGTCATGTGCGCCGGTCTCTTTCCGCTGATTCACATGGGAAGACCGTGGGACGCGTTCTTCATTTTTCCCTATGTACCCAATCAGCGCGGCCCCCTGTGGGTGAACTTTCGTTCTCCGCTGGTGTGGGACGTCTTTGCCATCAGCACGTACCTCACGATTTCTTTGGTCTTCTGGTACCTCGGCTTGGTGCCCGACTTGGCCACGCTCCGCGACCGCGCAGGCAGCGGGATCCGAAAGACCCTCTTTCGCGTCCTCAGCCTGGGATGGAATGGTTCCCACCGGACCTGGGCCCGCTACGAAATCGTGAGCCTGATTCTAGCTGGACTCGCCACGCCGCTCGTCTTGTCCGTTCACTCCATCGTCAGCATGGACTTCGCCACATCGCTCGTGCCCGGCTGGCACACCACCATCTTTCCTCCCTATTTCGTGGCCGGCGCGATTTATTCGGGGTTCGGCATGGTGCTGACGCTGCTCATCATCACCCGGCAGACGATGCACCTCGAGCGCTACATCACCCTGCGCCACCTGGATCGCATGGCGAAGGTCACCCTGCTCACCGGTTCGATCGTGGGCTACGCCTATGCAACCGAGTTCTTCGGCGCCTGGTATGGGGGCAACCTCTACGAGCGGTTCCACTTCATCAACCGCGCCACCGGTCCTTACGCCTGGTGCTTCTATCTGATGGTGATGTGCAACGTGGTTGCGCCGCAGCTCTTCTGGAGCAAGAGAATCCGCGGCAACGTTCCGCTGCTTTTCATCGTCTCCATTCTCGTCAACATCGGCATGTGGTTCGAGCGGTTCGTGATCATCGTCGTCTCGCTTCACCGCTCCTTTCTTCCCTCTGCCTGGGGAATGTTCTACCCGACCATCTTCGATCTGGGCATTCTGGTCGGCAGCTTCGGGCTCTTCTTCACCTGTTTTCTCCTCTTCATTCGTGTTCTCCCGATGATTGCCATGTGGGAGATCAAGGGCGTGGTGGGGCAAGCCGCTGCCGAGGCAACCCAGAGCGGGGAAGGGGACAAGGACGACACGTCCGAGGAGGAGGTCGCCCATGCCTGAGACCTTCCTCGTCGCCACCTTTTCGCACGAGCAAAACCTGCTCCGCGCGGTGCCCTGCCTTCGCGGCGAGCGATTCCGCGTCTACGACGTGTACGCGCCGTATCCCATTCATGGTCTCGATGATGCAATGGGAATCAAGAGAACGCGTCTGCCTTGGGTGACGTTCGTCGTGGGGCTCTTTGGACTGACGGCAGCCCTCACGCTTCAATTTTACGGGAGCGTTTTGGACTGGCCCCTCGATGTCGGCGGCAAACCCGACAACTCCACGCTGGCCTTCATTCCGATCTGCTTCGAGCTCACCGTCCTGCTCGGTGGGCTCGCGACCGTGTTCGCGCTCCTCGTTCGTGCCCGTCTGTATCCGGGCAAACGGGAGCGGCTCATCGCCGATGGAATCACCAACGACAACTTCGCCGTCGTCGTGCGTCGGCCGGAGAATCACTTCGATACGTTGCGGGCCTACGAGCTGTTCGAGGCGTTCGGAGCGACCTCCATCGCTGAGACGGAGGCCCACCCATGAGAGCGTCGATCGCCTCCGCGCGCACGCTATGCGTTGCGCTCGCCCTGTTCGCGGGCGCCTGCGGCAACGACTCGCAGCGTGGGTACGAATACATGCCGGATATGGCGCGCGGCCCTACCTACAAGGCGTTCGCTCCCAATCCGGTGACGCGCGACGGGCTCACGCTTCAAAGGCCGGTGCCCGGTACCATCCCCCGCGGCTACACCCCCTTCCGATATCAGGCCGGCGAGGAGGAAGCCGTGCGTGCAGGGCGCGAGCTTCAGAATCCACTTCGCCCGACGCCGCGCATTCTCGAAGAGGGCAAAGCCCTCTACCAGATCTATTGTCTGGTGTGTCACGGCGAGCAGGGTCGGGGCGATGGGCCCATCGCCGCCAAGATTCCGACGCCGCCGTCGTACGCATCCGATCGCGTCCGAGCTTTCGAACCCGGGAGAATCTTCCACGTGATCACGATGGGATCCGGGAAGATGCGATCCTACGCGTCGCAGCTCACGGCAGAGGAGCGCTGGAAGGTCATCACCTACGTGAGGACGACGTTGCAGGGGATTCGCGATCCCGATGCACCGCCTCTGCGCGGAGGGGCGCCGTGACCAGCGGCCATCGCTTCGTCTCGCGCAGCGGGCTCGCGCCGAAGCTCGTTGCAGCGCTCGCTGGGGCCGTTGCGCTCGTGGGGCTGTTCGTGACACCGGAGCGGACCTGGCTCAATCTTCTCTTGAATGGCTTTTATCTCACCTCGCTCGCGGTCTCCGCGATCTTCTTTCTCGCCTCGCAGCGCCTTTCGGGGGCTCGCTGGTCGGCGGGCCTTCGTCGAGTTCCAGAGGCCCTGATGGCGGTGCTGCCGCTCGGCGCGATTCTGATGGTGATCATCTTTTTCGGGCGCGAGACGATCTACACCTGGAGTCGGCCGGATGCGTTCGGCCACGAAGCGGCGACGGGCGGCAAGCTGCAGTATTTGCAACCGCCGTTCTTCTTTTTGCGGCTCGTGATCGCGCTCTCGTTGTGGGGCCTCTTCGCCTGGCTCTTCCGCAAGGCCTCGTTGGCGCAGGACCAAAATCCGCGCTTGGGTATGCAGCATCATCGGCGGCTCAATCGATATGCCGCCGCGTTCTTGTTGATCTTCGCGCCGTCTTTCACGGTGGGCTCCTACGATTGGATCATGTCCCTCGAGCCCGAATGGTTCAGCACGATGTTCGCGGTGTACGTGTTCGCCGGGACTTTCGTGCAAGGCATCGCGGCGGTCACGTTGGCGGTCGTGCTGCTGCGCGAACGTGGGCTCTTCGGCGATACGGTGACCGAGCAGCAACTCCACGATCTCGGCAAGATGCTCTTCGCATTCTCGACGTTCTGGGCCTACATCTGGGTCTGCCAGTATCTCCTCATCTGGTACGGCAACATCCCGGAGGAAGCGGTCTACTACGTGAAGCGCACCAACGGCGGATGGCTCGCCTTATTCGCATTCAACTTCGTGATCAATTGGGTCCTTCCGTTCGCCGCCCTCTTGTCGGTGCGGGCCAAGAAAGAACCACGCGTTCTCCTGCTCGTTAGCGGGGTGCTGCTCTTCGGACATTGGCTGGACTTGTACCTTCTCATCATGCCCGCCAGGTGGGACGGGCCGAACATCGGCCTGGTGGAGGTGCCTCTCGCGGCCGGGTCGGTTGCCTTGGCCTATTTGATCTTTGCGCGGGCGCTTTCGCGGGCGCCCATGGTGCCGGTCAACGATCCGATATTGCTCGCGGAGCGTTTGCATGCATCGGGAGGGGTCCATGCATCCTGAAGCGCTGCGGCGAGCTTCGATCAACGGGCTCAAGATAGCGGTCTTCCTGGGGACCATCGCCGCGGCCAGTGCGGTCGTGTACTGGCCGGAAGAAAATCGCAGCGAAGTGCCCAATCGGATTCCGGAGGCGGCGCCCTATATCACGACCGAGGCCCAGGTCTTTCCGCCCCCCTACGAAGAGTACTGGCAGACGCAAAACCATCCCGGACAGTGCCAAAGCTGCCACCAGCAGATCTTCGAGCAGTGGAACGGCTCGATGATGTCCAATGCTTGGCGAGATCCGGTGTGGCGCGCCGCATTTCTCCTCTTGGCGCGCGGGGTTTCGACGCATGGCGACTGCGACACGCCGGCCCCGCCCGACGGCACGGCGAAAGCCAAGCACAACCCGTTCGCCAAAGCGGGAACGTGCAGCTCGGAATTCAACATCGGCACCCGCAGCTACACGGTCTCGCGATCGGGCTCGCTCCTCGACGCATTCTGCTCGCGGTGCCACATGCCGACCAATTACATCGACAACGTTCCGCTGCGCAGCGTGAAGTTGGATGCGAACGGCCTCGAAGCGGCGCCCGTCGATCCCAACTTCGATCCCACGTCCGACAATGGGAGCGGTATTGCTTTCGCCACACTCGAATCGCAGTTCCGAAACACCGAGTCGGGAAAGTCTGGGATCTTTTGCGGCGTATGCCACAGCTACGCAGCCACGCGCGACACCCCTTTCCACAATTATCCGCGCAGCGGCAAAGAATACGAGCCAGCCGTCGGGTTACGATCGCGATCGGAACTCTTGCCCGTCAGCCAGCAAGACATCTTCCGGGTCGCCGATCCCGGGAAACGCAATTTGGGATACAGCATCGGCGCGGGTTCGTTCCGCTTGTCGCCTCACGCCATCTGTTTTCCCGAGCGCTTCGGTCCCCTGACGGCCAATGAACTCAACGACGCCAGCGATACGAACAGCAGTCAAGTGTTCGGGCAGAACATCCCTTACCAGACGATGGATTCTGCGAAGCACAAGGGGTACCACCAGGCGATGTTCGTGCGCTCCGAAATGTGCGCGGGGTGCCACGACGTCACGAATGCTCTGCCGATCAAAAATCAGCTGGGCAAGTGGGTGGGAGGATTCCCGATCGAGCGCACGTATACCGAATGGGCGAACAGCCGCTACGCCGATCGACCGGGCAATTCCCATTTCGACCCGCACTTCAAGCGCGACTGCCAATCCTGTCACATGCAGCAAGATTTCGGTCAGCCGGGTACGGCTCAAACGCTCTATCGGGACGGCGCTCCCGTTCCGCCACCGAACCGACCGGTGGCCACCGACGGCAAGCCGCGCCCCTTCTACACCCACCACTTCGTTGGCGGCAATGCGTTCGTGCCGCGGCTCATCGGTAAGGACGTCGATCAGGGAGGGAACGTGTCTCCCTATCCTGAACTGTCGACCTTCAGCTTCTCGTCGGCCGATCACAAGAGTCCTTACTCGAGGGGATTCTGGACGCACCTCGAGAGAAAAGGGGCCTACGCTCAGCAAGCAAGGCTCGCCTGGGATCGCTTGCGCAACGTTCTCAGCATGGAGATTCGGGCGTCGGCGACAGCGCGGGGCGGCGCCGTGCCGATCTCCGTCGTCATCGCGAATACGGGCAGCGGTCACAATTTCCCGACCGGATTTCCAGAGGGACGCATCTCCTGGTTGGCCGTGCACGCGTACGACCTGGCGACCGGACAAGAGCTGCCCATTCGTGATGCCGTCTGGAACCGCACCTCGATCGGCATCGGAAATCTGACCACCGAGGACATGGTCGATCCCAACTTTCCGGGCTGCAACTGGGAAGCCCCGGCAGGATCACCGGACCCTTATGCCGTTCAGTTCAAAGCGGTGGCTTCGCTCGGCGACGGGTGCCCCACGCTCGCCTTGCCCTACGCCGCGCCGCTCAATCTGGTGACGAACAAGGAAGGAATGCCCATCGACGAAAAGGGAGTCGTCATCGACAACCAAAATCCCACCGGTCTGCCTCAGTTCAAAGATGTCACCGCCAACGGCGACTTGTTCGACGATTCTTTTCTGAAAGACACCCGATTCAAGCCGATGCCCTCGTCCGAAGCCACCAAAGTGGTCGACCGCTATGCGGTCGTGGTTCCACCCGGTACGCAGGGGCCGATCGCCGTCTCGGCGGCCGTGTATTACCAGTCGCTCGAGGCTATCGTTGCCGCCAAATTCTTAGGCAACATGGTCGACACTGACAACAACTTCATGCTCGAACCTTGTGTGTTGGGCGGCCGCTGCGATGGTCGTAGGCCGAGCGTAGAGCCGGCGGTCGTCGAGGGGGCGCCGCCGGTTCCCATGATCGTGCGCGACCAACTCATCGCACTCGAGGGTCAGCCTGCCGACAGGGCCAAGCCACGGGTGGGGACGTATCCCGCCGCCGGAGCGGACCAGGTTTACCAGGACGCGGTCGTCAAAGTCTTCGTTTCCGAACCGGTGCGAGGTATCGAGAGCGGGACGTTCGTGCTGGTGGACTCGCACGGCGCGGCGGTGCCCGCGTGGGTCGATCAAATCGGAGATGGAGTGTGGGCACTTTTCCCCCACCAGGTGATCCTCAAGGGGGGAGAAACGTATACCGCCAAGCTCAAGGCGGGTATCTGCGACTTGGCCGGCAACTGCACGGCGCGCGACATCGCCTGGAAGTTCAAGGTAGCGGCCGAACCCGACCAAGGAGTGGGCGACACCAGCATTCCATCGGGCTTTGCGACGCCGTCGCAGGTTCGGCGCGCGATGCCGGGTCCACACCGCCATCCGCGCGGTCACGCCAGGGCGAAACGCTAGTGCGGGCTCCGCCCCCGCGCCCACCGGAGCAAGTCCGGAATGGGGCCCCGCCCCCGCGGCGCCTCCGGCGCCGGTCTCGCCCCATCCATCGAGACACCTCCGACGCAAGCCACTAGCCCTTCCATCCGCAGCTCTACCCGGATAGAGTCGTCGTACTTGAGACGGCACCGAAGCATGAACGACGGCTCCTCGATCCTCACCGCATTCCTCACCGCCGTAATCACCTCGGTCATTACCGTTTGGGGCGTTCAGCGGTATGGCATCCTGCCGCCGAGGGCGCCGGCGGCGGTCGAAGTGGTGGTGCCGGATCTCCGCGGCGTTCCGGAAAATGACGCCCAGACGAGGGCCTATGCGGCGCAGCTCGCGCTCTTCGTCGCATCGCGCGAGCCGAACGCCGAGGCGAAACCGGGGACGGTGATTCGCCAATCGGTCGCCGGCGGGCAGCGCGTGCCCCGAGCCTTCCCGCTGAGCGTCGTCCTTGCCGAAGAGGTGCCCAAAGTTCCTGGCGTCACCGGGATCGCGGTGACGGACGCCACCCAGCGGCTGGAGAAGGCGGGCTACCACTTGCAAGTCTCGGCAACGGTTCCCCACCCGGCGCTTTCGCAAGGGCTCATCATCGAGCAAGCGCCGAAAGCCGACACCGTCCAACCGAAGGGTGGGACGGTCATGGTGCAAGTGTCGGCGGGCCCGGGCGATGTCGAGCTGCCGAAATTCGTCGGCGTGAACATCAACCAGGCCAAGACGGATGTCGAGAAGCTCGGCCTCAAAGCCAACGTCAAATGGGTGGCGCTGGCCGAGACGCCGACCTACGTCGTGCTGAGCCAGAAGCCCCCTCCGGGCGAGAAGGTGAAGCCGGGCAGCGAAGTTCTGTTCACCGCTTGCAAGTAATC